>PDWI01000570.1_pt1 | contig 59854 bp, 48 predicted proteins | sample 1430891 | NCBI WGS metagenome assembly PDWI01 (sample SAMN01162508, study PRJNA174530) | Oral metagenome, whole genome shotgun sequencing project. | biome: Marine environment; feature: Marine mammal; material: Swab sample of the gingival sulcus; isolation source: swab sample of gingival sulcus... | reverse complement strand
GTAGAGCCCGATGTGCTTACTGGTGTTTGTATACTTGTAAGTGTGTCGGGCTTTTTTGTTTCAGCTTCCTTGCTTGACAGACCAGACCGCGTGATTATTGAAGTTATTTACAGCTCATGGCTGGCCAACTCAATAATTGGTATTTCACGTGCTTTGGTTTTTGGCAGAGCTGGTGCTAATAAAGATAATCGAGAAAATACCCTTGTGACGAAGTGGTTTTTTCGTCATAATCGTCGGCTCTTCGCAGTGGTGGCCTGTGTTGGTGCTCCCGCGACGATAAATCGTGAATCCCGTCAGGTCTGGAAGGAAGCAGCGGTAGCGGTTGATTCGGGCGCCGGGATGTCGCTGGTGCAGGCTGCCTCCACTTTCTAAAGATCCGTAAATATAATGAGCTATCAGGTACTAGCTAGAAAATGGCGTCCACAGACCTTCCAACAAATGGTAGGACAGACGCATGTGTTACGTGCCTTAATCACTGCCTTGCAGGAAAGTCGCCTGCATCATGCTTATTTATTTACTGGAACGCGTGGTGTTGGTAAAACAACTGTTGCGCGTATTTTCGCTAAATGTCTTAATTGTGAAACGGGTGTTACCGCAGAGCCATGCGGGACTTGTCGCAGTTGTGTAGAAATTGCTGAAGGTCGTCATGTTGATCTGATTGAAGTGGACGCAGCGTCGCGTACTAAGGTAGAAGATACACGCGAGTTATTGGACAATGTGCAATACGCGCCTACACGGGGTCGCTACAAGATTTACCTAATTGACGAAGTGCATATGCTGTCAGGGCATAGTTTTAATGCTTTGTTAAAAACTTTGGAAGAACCACCACCTCACGTCAAATTTCTATTTGCAACTACTGATCCGCAAAAATTGCCTGTGACTATTTTATCGCGTTGCTTGCAATTTAATCTGAAACGCATGGCTTTGGATTTAATTAGTGGGCATTTAAGTAGCGTTTTAACTGAGGAACAGATTGAATTTACGCCAACTGCTTTAAAGTTGTTGGCGCGCGCTGCGGATGGCTCCATGCGTGATGCTTTGAGCCTGACGGATCAGGTTATAGTCACTGGCGGCGGTGCTATTAACGATGAAACGGTACAAGACATGCTAGGCTTAATGCCAGCAGAGTACCTCATGAAACTAGTGCATGCTTTATTAGAGCATAACGCTATTGAGCTGATGGCAACCGTAGAGCAAATGGCGCAATTAACTACTGATTTTGCTACAGCGACAGAAAGTTTGATTTCATTATTACATCAGCTTGCAGTAAGTCAGTTTGTACCTAGTGAAGACCCTGATATTCAGGCTTTAGCTGAAGCAGTATCCGCTGCCGATTTACAGCTTTATTACCAACTTGCTTTGCACGCTCGCCGTGACTTGCCCTTAAATCCTGACCCACGTAGCGGTTTTGAAATGTTGCTGTTACGTATGTTGGCATTCAAGTTAGATGATACTAAAAACCTAGTCGAAGTTACTAAAAAAAAAAATCCTGACAACACCTAATCCTCGCTCAAGTTATCCGCCTAAACCTACAATCGAACATTCTGAGCCAGAATCAGTACAGCCTGTTGTTGCGGTAAAGCAAGCTCAAGAAAAAAATGAGTGGCATATTATTTTGCCCCAGCTCAAATTAGGTGGCATGGCTTTGCAATTGGCTGAGCATTGTTTATTGAGTACGCTGGAAGAGACTACGGTGCAATTAGCATTGGATCCTGAGTGGGTTAATTTGCAAACTCGTTATACTGAGGAGCAATTGACAGAAGCGCTCTGTCACTTTTTGGGGCGAGAGGTGCGTGTTATCCTGACGCCTGTTAAATTAGAGGTAGAAACGCCTGGACAGTACCGCTTGCGTTTGTCAAAAGAGTTGCAGACTCAGGCTGAGCAGTCTATGCAACAAGATGAGTTTGTGCGTGAATTGCAAGAACGTTTTGGTGCGGTGTTAGTGCCTGGTTCGGTGAAACCGCGTTTAAAGCAATAATTCATTAGAATGTAGCAAATACAATTGAGGATATTGTCATGATGAAAGGTGGCTTGGGTAACCTAATGAAGCAAGCGCAAAAAATGCAGGAAAACATGCAGAAGGCGCAGGCTGAAATTGCGGCTATGGAAGTAACCGGCCAAGCCGGTGGTGGTATGGTATCCGTGATTATTACAGGTGCGCATCAATGTAAGCGTGTTTCGATTGATCCTTCTTTGTTAGAAGATGATGACAGGGATATGTTGGAAGATTTAATCGCAGCGGCTTTTAATGATGCAGCTCAGCGTTTGGAAGAGGAAACGCGTGAGCGTATGGCAGGTGCAACCGCAGGTATGCAATTGCCACCTGGTTTTAAAATGCCGTTTTAAGCATGAACTTATATAGCTTGGGAGTCTGACTGAATGTCGGAGTCGTCCTTATTGCGTGAATTAGTGGATGCCTTGCGTTGCCTGCCCGGGGTAGGTGCACGCACGGCACAGCGTATGGCTTTTCATTTGTTGGAGCATGATCGCAGAGGAGGAGAACGCCTAGCTAAAGCGGTGGCTGATGCCATGCAACATATTCGGCATTGTGAGCGTTGTCGGACATTGACCGAACAGGTGGTATGTCGTATTTGTTCCAGTCCTAAGCGGGATAAGCATCTTTTGTGTGTAGTTGAGCATCCGGCTGATATTGTGGCTGTTGAGCAGGCTACTGCTTATCAAGGATACTATTTTGTATTAGGTGGGCATTTGTCGCCTTTGGATGGCATTGGCCCGGAAGATATAGGTTTGGATAGTCTGGATGCGCGTTTGGCAGAAGGGGAACTGACCGAGTTGATTCTAGCGACTAATCCGACCGTGGAGGGTGAAGTCACGGCTCATTACATCAGTGAACTGGCGGGCAAGTATCATGTCACTACTAGCCGCATTGCTCATGGTGTACCGATGGGGAGTGAGTTAGAGTATGTGGATAGTGGCACTTTGTCACATGCCTTTGAAGGACGGAGGAAATATTGATGAGTGATTGCCTGTTTTGCCGGATTGTAGCCGGTGAGATTCCTGCTAAAAAAATTTATGAAGATGAGGATATAGTCGCTTTCCATGATATTAATCCTCAGGCTAGTTTGCATGTGCTGATTATTCCGCGACAGCATATTGCGACTATCAATGATATGCAGCCAGCGGATGCTGAGTTGGTGGGTAAATTATTTCTGGCGGCTAAAAAAATAGCAGCCGATACAGGTTATGCTGAAGGGTATCGCGTTTTTATGAATTGTGGCGAGCAAGGTGGACAGGTTATTTTCCATATGCACCTGCACTTGCTGGCAGGGGAGACACTACAGCGCTTACCCGGTTAAAACGGTTGTAGGTTTGGATGTAGCCCTGTCATATGACGGGGCTTTGTGTTTTAAAAAGGGCTAATTATGAAATGGAGATGGGCAGGGAGCCTAGTGTTTCTTTCATTGCTATTGTCGGCTTGTGGAGAAAAACAGCAGGGGGCACTTCTGCCAAGCGCTGAGGATAAATTTGCTGAGACCAGTCAGTTGGTGCACGCTTCTTCTTCCGAAGCTTTGGCACGACAAGTGCCTGAGTGGGCTGCTTATTTACAAAGAGTTCAGCAAGCCCTTGCTGCCGATCCACCTGTTTTGCCACTTGATGCAGCCGAATTGTCTGATCCTAAAGCCCAGTTGGCACAACGTATTGCTTTGGCGAATCCTCAGTTTGTTGCTTTCACCCGCGACGAACGCAGTGGCACAGCCTTGCGTAATGAAATTATGACCGTGCGACCTGTTTTAGCGGCAGATTTTAATGGTGATGCGGGGCCTTGTGAGCAGACGGACTGTTACCGAGTGGAAATGTATAATTATTTCCATAATGCTTCAGCGCTGGCTTTTGTGGATGTTGTTAATAATAAAGTATTGGGTGTGGCGCGACAGAATTATGCTCAACCTGATTTGAGTCAGCGTTTAATTGATTTGTCCAATGCGATTGCGGCGGCTTCGCCTGAAGTGCGCGCTATTTTGGGGGAGGAGTCCAAAACACGTCAACCTGATAAAAGTGAATTCAAGACGGCCTTGCAGGATTCCCGCTGTGAGCGCTCCCAGCATTTGTGTGTAGCGCCGACCTATGTGTTTGAAAGCGATGCTTTATGGGTCATCGTCGATTTAACAGAAGGGCGAGTAGTCGGTACGCGCTGGACGGACTTGGGTAGCAGTGGGCCGCCCATTGTGGTGACAGAGCGCAAGTTGGAAAATGAGTCGACTTACCATCATTACTGCGAAAAACAGAATAGTCTGTCTCGGCAAGATTGGGATTTGGATTATGTGATTACAGGCTCAGATGGCCTGCAAATTAGTCATGTTCGTTTTAAAGGACGGCGTGTTATTAAAAATGCCAAGTTATTGGATTGGCATGTTAGTTATTCCTCCAAAGATGGCTTTGGTTATAGTGATGCGATTGGTTGTCCGCTATTCAGCGCGGCTGTGGTGATTGCACACGACGGTCCGCAGATAGAAGCGATTATGCAGGATGGCAAAGAAATCGGCTTTGCTTTGATTCAGGATTTTCGCCAACCGCCTTGGCCTATACCGTGTAATTATCGTTATGTACAGCGTTTTGAGTTTTATCACGATGGTCGTTTCCGGGTAGCACAGGCTGATTATGGACGTGGTTGTGGTACTGATGGTACTTACCGTCCTGTTGTACGTATTGATGTTGATACGGGGGCAGATGATCCAGTAGAGAATGTTGCAGAATGGGATGGTAAACAATGGGTGGATTGGCAGGAAGAACAATGGCGCTTGCTGGACAAGGCTCAATTGACTCAGGAGGGTTATCAATACCGGATTACCGGGCAGGATGGACGAGGTTTTTATGTAGAGCCTAGCCGTGGTCAGTTTGGTGATGGTGGGCGTGGTGATCATGCGTTTACGTATTTCAGCGTTTATAAGCCAGAAGAAGGTGAGCAAGATATGATGACGCTGGGTTCATGTTGCAATACTGATTATCGGCAAGGACCTGAAGTGTTTATTGAGCCTGCGGAGTCTTTGCAAAACCAGGATGTGGTGATGTGGTATGTGCCGCAGTTAAAAAATGATGGGACTGCGGGTAGTGAATATTGTTGGGCGGATACTCGTATTAAGGATGGGATAAAAGAAATCAAGGTTTGGCCTTGTTATTCAGGGCCTATGTTTATTCCGGTGCAGTTATGAAATTTTTGTTGCAGTATGGATTGATTATTGCGTTCAGTCTCTATGCGCTGGTTGCTTGCCAAGCTCAATCTGAAGCGGAAAAGTTTCGCCCTGGTTTGACAGATCGTTGTGTGACTTTACCCGCTTTTATGGCACAGACTGGTCTGAAAATGCCGATTGCAATTGATAGTCGCCAGCAAGCTTATATGGGGCTACGTTTGGTAGAAAGCACTAGCGGTGAAACTTGGCAGCATCCCAGTTGGGACGATGCTGGCCATGTGGGTGCATTTGTACGTGATCGTCATGGGCATATTTATGTGGCTGCAACCCCGGAAGTGAGTTTGACCCATAATCCACCGGAACTACAAAACCGTATTTATCGCATTGATACCAAAACCGGCGTTATGCGTTTGTGGTTGGACTTGCCCGGTGAAAAGCCTTCAGCAGCGCATCCTTTGGGGGTAATGGGGCTGGCGTATGATTGTGATACGGACAGCCTCTATGTTAGTAGCATTGCCGGTTCAAATGGCAGCGAAACCAAGGGACGTATCTATCGCATTGCGGTGGCAAGTGGTGAAATTATGTCTACCTTACCGGAGACGGATGTGATTGGTCTGGGGGTTTTTAATGACGTGTGCTATAAGCGTTTGTATCTGGGGGCAGCACGTTCGCCAGATGTTTACTCTGTTGTACTTGATCATGAAGGGAATTTTACGCGACAACTGCGCCATGAGTTTTCCTTGGCCGCCTTGCCTGAGGGGAATGTGACGAATGCAAAAAAATTCAGTTTTAGGCAAGCTCAGGATAGGCAATATGTCATGCAAGTCAAAGAAGTGAACTTTGGCTTTCGCTTAATGGCAGAAAATAATCCTTATAAAAGGGTTTATAACTTTATCTATCAGGCATCGGATGATGCGTGGTCTTTCAGGGGGACTACACCAGAGGCTGGATTCTAGGCCAAATTCGTATATACCGTTAAGATCGTTACATAAATACTTATATTAATAAAAGCCTAGTGCTTGATTTAACACACTTTATCATCAGGGGTTGCGCACGCTTTGGGCTTTTTTGTTCTGCGGACAGTGTGCAGTGGAAAGTGGGATCAATGAGAAAAATAATAACACGGTGGGGCTTCTTTAGAAGCAAACAGAGCGGCTGGATGAGCTGGTTGCAGGTCAGTAGCCTGTTATTGCTTCTGTGTAGTGCTGGTGGGGTTAAGGCCAATGTGAGCGGTGAGGTCTACCGCGAGTGGTCGTTCAACGGCACAACCTCAAACGTTTATGGCACGCGAGATTTGAATGAGCTTGGTGTAGAAGGTATTAGCGTGCGCGTCACAGGCGATAATGGTGTGACCGAAACGGTCACAAGCAGTACAACGGGCGCGTGGTCTTCTACCGTAGGGAGTCTAGGTAACCACGTGCGGGTCGAGTTTCTTAATATTCCTTCCTATCTTTTTCCTAGTATGACAGACTCAGGTACGAATACCTTGGTGCAGTTTGTGACTGATGGTGACACGTCGGTAAATTTGGGTTTGTATAATCCGGCTGATTATTTTGATACCTCTACCCCTAATTTGGTGACCTCCGTCTATGTGAACGGTGATCCCTTGGCAACGACTGGCAATGGTGATCCCTTAGCGAAAGATTTCAGCTCGCTGCGTATGTTTCCTGATAATTCCGAGAATTGGATTTGGGATGCACCGGCCTATACCAATCTAGCTAATTTGGGTGATATCGGTTCAACTTGGGGTTTGGCTTATCAGCGTGAAACAGGTACTTTGTTTGCGGCTGCCTTTGTAAAGCGGCATGTGGGTTTGGGGTCTATCGATGGCAGCAATACCACAACTGGGGGTATTTATGCGATTGATGTTGCTACCCAAACCGTAACACCTTGGCTGGATATTAATACCTTAAGCGGAGTGAATGCTGGTCAGGATCCGCGTACCGAAGAAGGCAGTACCTTACCACCTGAGCGTACTTCGCCCAATCATGATGTGTTGGCATTTGATGCGGTCGGCAAGCGCGGTATTGGCGACATTGATATGTCGGAAGACGGTAAAATGTTGTATGTCATGGAGTTGGCCGGTCGACAATTGCTAATGATTGATGTAGCAAGTAAAACGCTGTCCGCAGCTATTGCAGTACCCAATCCTGATGCGGCTCGTTGTAACGCAGATGATGTACGTCCTTTTGCCATTGGGGTAAATGACGCTGAAGTGTATATCGGTGTGGTCTGTTCCGCAGAAACTTCCCATGACACCGATGATTTGCATGCTTATGTAATGCAGTTAAATGGCAGCACTTTTACAACAGTACTTGATTACAGTTTGGTCTTTCCTCGTGGTAAGCGGCAAGGTGTAGACAATGTGGCTCCTGCAGATTGGCGGCCTTGGGCGCGTGATTGGAATGATGTGCTAGATAAGGATACTTGGTATGCCTCGGCCTTATCGCCAATATTTTCTGATATTGAATTTGATATTGATGGTTCTTTGATCATGGGATTCATGGATCGCTCAGCACATCAGTTGGGCTTTAAAAACTACTCCACGGATACTGTATCTACCTCAACTAGTACAGAAGGTTTATCACAAGGTGATATTTATCGGGCTTGTCCAAATGGCACAGGGTCGTGGTTATTGGAGTCAAATGGCAGTTGCGGTGGTGTAATCACAACTGGCGTAGACAATGCTGAAGGCCCTGGGGGCGGTGAGTTTTATGTGGGGGATTTCGGGCGCAGTCAGAATGAGCACCAAAACTCACATTTGGGCGGTTTGGCATTTTTGCCTGGTTCGGGGCGAGTTGTTTTAAGCCAAATGGATCCTGCGGATGGCAGCATGGCCGTAGCTGGTATTAAGTGGTTGTCAAATTCAAGCGGTAAAGGTGAGCAAGCTTTTATTTTAACGCGTGAATCTGGTAAAGCGGGGGGCGAAGGGACGTTTGGTAAAGCGGGTGGCTTGGGTGAAGTCGAAATATTAGGGAGTGCTGCTCCGGTAGAAGTAGGTGATCGTATTTGGTTTGATGCTAACAGCAATGGTTTACAAGATGCGAATGAAGTCGGTATCGATGGTGTGAATGTAACATTGACTTGCGGTCAGGATACGGCCAGTGTTACTACAAGCCGTGGTGGTTTGTATGCGTTCAGCAATGCCAGTGGCGGGAATGCAAGTTTTATGGATTGGGGTGAAAGCTGTGTTTTGCGCGTTGATAGTTCACAAGATGCCTTGTCTGCTTATCTATTGAGTAATAGTAATGCCAACGGTGAAACCGGCAACAGTGCAGCAACCGATTTACTGGATTCTGACGCTATTGATAATGCGGGCACTGCTGAGATTAACTTCACCGTAGGCGCTAGCGGCGAAAATAATCATACCTTGGATTTTGGATTTGTAGAGCGTCCACAGGCTGATTTGCAGCTCAGTAAAACTGTGAATCCTACGATTATTCAGCGTGGTGAAACGGCTATATTTAATTTGACTGTTAGTAATGCGGGCGCTGCAACAGCCACTGGTGTTGTCGTTAAGGATGTATTGCCGGCGGCACTGCTTTATGTCAGTGATGATGGCGCTGGTGCTTATGTGAATGCGAGCGGCCATTGGACGATTGGCAATATTCCAGCGGGTGAATCCAGAAGTTTAAATATTACTGTGCGTAGTCCTGATGTGCCTTTTTAACCAGTTTATCTGCTTGGCATGATCTCCCTGTACTTAGATGTAAAAGCTGAGCTATGAATAGGTATAACAATCATAAATCAATTTTAAAAATTAGGGGTTTTAGACGAATGAGAAAAATGATAACGACCAGACAGGTACTATTGAGCTTTTGTGCCATTGGTGTCTTAACGGCAGGTAATACAGCTTGGGCTGATTTTGATGTCAATAACTGTGTACAGGTGACGGCAACAGCAGAGGATGATTCGGACTCGAAACCTAATAATAAAGGAACAACAGCGGATATCCTGACGGCGGTTAATGGCAATACTAACGAAGATGATGAAGCTTGTGCTGTGACAAGCGTTAAATCTATTTATGACTGGGGTGATGCGCCTGATTTTTATGGTACGACAGGTGCTTCACATGAAATCTTCCCTGATTTACATTTAGGTGCGACCGTAGAGCCTGAAGCAAATGGTCAGCCAAGTGTTGCTGCTGATTTAGATGGCACGGAAGAGGATGGCGTCAATATTCCATCACTTACCGATGGTCAGGCATTAACATTGAGTGTAACGGCCACGAATACTTCACCTAATCCAGCACAGGTCATTTGCTGGATTGATTATAATGGTGATGGTGTGTTTGCTACCGATGGTTCTGAGTCTGGTGGTGCAGTAGTGCGGATGGGAAGTACCGATGCGAGTATCGATGTCACCATGCCACAAGTACCTGCGACGGCCTCTACGGATACCGGCGGTAGCAGCTACGCTCGTTGTCGTTTGACCACTGATACCGTAGATGCTAGCAGTGCAACTGGTGCGCTCAGCGACGGTGAGGTTGAGGATTATTTAGTCAGCTTTGTTGCTCAGCCACAATTTGACTTGGCTTTGCGTAAGTCATTGGAAACCAACCAGGCTAGCAATGTTCGAGCAGGCGACACGGTTAATTACAAGATTGAAGTAATTAACCAAGGTGGTATCGATGCAAGCGATATTAAAATCATTGACTACATACCAGCAGGTATGACGCTGAGTGATACTAACTGGACAGCCAGTGATGATGGTGCTTCTGCGACGCTGAATACTCCTATTGCGAGCTTGCCAGCAGGTGAAACAACGACTGTTTCAATTAGTTTGGTGGTGGATGAGGGCGCTACAACAGGTTCTAAGGAGAATGCGGCTGAAATTATGGCCGCCAAAGATGGTAGTGGTAATCCAGCAACTGATAATGACTCTATTATGGATAATAACTCTGCCAATGAAAAAGGTATTGTCCCTGATGTCGTTGATAACTCTGGCGGTGATGAAGATGATCACGATACGGCCACTATCACTGTTGATCCAACGGTAGATATTTCTGTCTCAAAGACCGTTGATAAAGAGATCGTTCGCCGTGGTGAAACCTTAGTCTATACGCTGACTGCTACCAATAAGGGACCAGATAATGCGACTGGTGTCGTAGTAACTGACCAATTACCTGCCACGCTTACTTATGTTTCCGATACCAGTGGTGGCGCTTACGATGCTGGAACAGGTAACTGGTCTGTTGGCAATTTGGCGAAAGGCGCTTCACGCAGCATCGATATTACAGTAACGGTTAAGTCACGTACACCATAAGGTATTTGTTGATGAGCTTACCTAAACTGCGCTGTGCGTGGGGTGGGATAAGCCTAATGGTATTTGCGTGGCTGTCGGCTGCGCGAATACCTGATAAATGTTATTTCAAAACATTTTGTGGTGGTTCTAGCCGTTTTTGTAAGTTCCAGAAAGCCTAAGCTTTTTATTGATGAGTTTATTCATGAAAACTATAAAGTACACAAAACATGCCTTATTGTTTGTCTGTATGACAGGTGGGCTATTAACAGCAGGCCATGCCCTAGCTGATGAAACCGTAAATAACTGTGCGGAAATCATGAGTGCCAACGAAAACGACCCGAACTCCACGCCCGGCAATAAAGGCAGCACTGCTGCTATAGCAACGGCGGTTGATGCCGAAAGCAATGAAAATGATGAGGATTGTGCGGTTTTAACTGTGCAATCTATTTATGACTGGGGTGATGCTCCAGATTTTTATGGCACAACGGCTAGTGCGAGTGGTGCTGTACACGAAATTTATCCGGGATTACATTTGGGTGTTGCACTTGATGATGAAACCGACGGTCAAGCCAGTACAGATGCACTGGGTGATGATCAAAATGGTGATGATGAGGATGGTGTCATCACGGAGCTTAATTTGACCGATGGGCAAGCTTTAACATTGAGTCTGACCGCTAGCAATGCTTCTAGCACTGATGCAAATGTTATGTGCTGGATTGATTATGATGGTAACGGCATTTTTGCGACGGATGGTTCTGAGTCGGGTAGTGCTCTAATACCTGCTGGAAGTGCTGATGCGGCGATCAGTGTGTCTATGCCTATGCCTGTGGTTCCAGCTCATGCTAGTACGGCTACTGGTGGCTCCAGCTATATGCGTTGCCGTATGACTACAGCTACGATGGATGCTAGCAACGCTACAGGCAGTTTGCCGGATGGTGAAGTTGAAGATTATGCTGTTAGCTTCACACCTGTTCCCGTCTTTGACTTGGCTTTACGCAAGTCATTGGCATCTGATCAGTCAGCTACGGTCAATGTAGGTGATACAGTTAACTATGTTATTGAGGTCTTTAACCAAGGCAATATTGAAGCAAGCAATGTAGCCATCATGGATTACATACCGGCTGATATGCAGTTGGCCGACAGCAATTGGACGTTGAATGGTACACAAGCTAGTTTGAATACCCCGATTGCTGCTATTCCAGCCGGTGGTTTTGCCACGGTTACGATTGCTTTGAAAGTCAATGCTAATGCTCCGGTGGGTGTATTGCGTAATGCGGCTGAGATTGTTTCGGCCAATGGTGTGGGCGGTTCTCCAGCAACAGATGCTGATTCTAGTTTTGATAGCGATTCGGCCAATGATGTATTCGTAGATGATGTTATTGATAATACGAGTAGTGATGAAGACGATCATGATATTGCCGATGTTACTGTTCAGGCGAGTGCCGATGTGCACATGGAAAAAACGGTAGATAAGCTAAGGGTCAATCGGGGCGAAACTTTCGATTATACCCTGACTGTCACCAATGATGGTCCTCATGCTGCTACGGGTGTAGTGGTTAATGATCCCTTACCGATACATGCGGTGGATTATTTAAATGATGATAGTTCAGATGCTTATGATCCTGTTACAGGAAACTGGTCGGTTGGTAGTTTGGCAGTGGGTGAATCCAAGGTGATTAATATAACCGTGCGTGTAAAAGCACGGTCTATAGCAGCACCTTAATGAATGGCTTTTGGCAGTACAGTACTTTTTTGGTGGTACTGCACATTGGTCACTGCAAATTTTGTTTAAAACAGTGAATGCTTATAGTGAAGTTTTAAGCATTACATAACGATAGATAACAGTAAAAATGCCAGGGCATAATATGAAAATAACAAGACTCCCCTTAAGCATATCCGTTCTTGGTTTGTTTGCGGCTCTTTCCAGTGCACAGGCGAACGAGTTGATTGTTAACTGTGCCCAGCTTGGCGCATCTTCAGGGCAAGGCTCGGTGGTCGAACCTAGTGAGTTTTGTGCAAAAACTATCATACCTTTTGACTTTGGTGATGCGCCCGCACCTTATCCTAGTTCAAAAGAAGCAAATGGTGCTCGACATGAGTTAGGAACAGATGTTTATTTGGGGACTTGTGTTGATAGTGATTCTGGCTTTGAGGTAGGCGATTTAGAAGCTTCATTGGACGATAATAATGCAGCTACGCCTGTTTATGGTACTTGTACGGACGATGATGATGAAGACGGTGTAACATTTAGTCGTATTGTGCTGGGTCAAAAAGACATTCCTGTACAGATTGTTGCCAATAAGGCTTGTAAACTCAATGCTTGGATTGACTGGGATGCCAGTAAGGATTGGAACGGTACGGGTGAGCAGGTTTTCAAGGATGTTGACTTGGTGGAGGGCAATAATGAAGTGCTTTTGGATGTTCCTAAGTTTGCCGCAGTAAGCTCTACCTTTGCTCGTTTTCGTTGCTCTACCGCAGGTGGTGATAAGATTGTAGGTGATGCGCTTGATGGTGAGGTTGAAGATTATAAAATTAGGATTGAAGCTTCTGATGCCAAACCGCCATTAAGTGTAGGTAATCTGGTTTGGTTGGATGCTGATCGTAATGGTCAACAAAATAAAGGTGAGTATGGCGTCGCGGGTACTGAGCTTACTTTACTGAAAGCCGATGGTACACGGGCGCGTGATTTGAATAATGTGCTTGTCCCCATACAGATAGTCGCTGCTGAGGGTGACTATCTGTTTACGAATTTGCCAGCAGGTGAATACATTGTCAGAGTGAAACCGCCCGCAGCTTATAGCTCGACGGAAGGGGGCATTGATCCTGATAAAGATGCCAGTGACACTGATAGTAACTGTACCATTGTCAATGGTCATATCCAAACGCCAGCCTTTACGCTTTCCGAGCAAACGACGATTAATAATACCAATCCTAGCGTTGATTGTGGGCTTTATCAGCTACACCACAGTATTGGTAATCAAGTGTGGATTGATAATGGTGGTGGCGTGCTGGCCAATGCCAATAATGGTTTGCTGGATAGCGGTGAACCCGCAGTAAGCGATGGGGTGCGTATCGAGTTATTGGGCAAGGCAGGTAATCTTATATCTAGCACAACAACCCAGAATGGCTTTTATCTGTTTAGCCCTTTGGTTCAGGGCGAATACAAAGTGTGTATTGCAGCTTCTAATTTTAATAGCGGTGGCTTATTGGCTGGCTATACCGCTAGTACGGGGGGAGATGAGATAGATGCCAATCTCGATGGGGATAATAACGATAACGGCGGTGCTTTGGATGCTAAGGGTATTTGCTCTGGTTGGTTGACCTTGGGTGTGGATGAGCCTTTGAATGAATCACCTACCGCTTCTGGTGTTGTTGGCGATGATGGATACGGTTCGTTGGATGCGCATGCTAATCTGACGGTCGATTTTGCGCTCTTGCCACCAAGCACGCCGGTAGCGACACCGCTGACCTTGGGTGACAAAGTATGGGTGGATTTGAATGCAGACGGTATTCAGGATGAGGTTGAGCCTGGTTTGTCTGGTGCCAGTGTTCGCTTAACTACTGCTTCCGGCGTTACAGTCAATGATCTGGACGGCAAGCCAGTCGGTGTACAGGTTACATCGGATACGGGGCTTTATCGCTTCACTAATCTGCCAGAGGGTGACTATATTGTAACCGTGCAACCACCTTCAGGCTATTACTTGACTGAAGGTGGTCTGGATGTTGATGGCAGCAATGATAATACAGATAGTAACTGTATCGCTGCTTCAGGCTCTAGTGCTAAAACTCATCCTGTAACATTAAGTATTGGGGCTGAGCCTAGTTCTAGTGTTGATGGGGATGATGAAAATAGTAACTTGACGGCTGATTGCGGCTTCTATCGTTCAGTCAGTGTAGGCGACACCATTTGGGACGATTTGAATGCCGATGGACAGCAAGATGTGAATGAGCCTGGTTTGTCTGGCGTTACGGTTGAGCTGACCGAGGCAGATGGTCTCACGCCTGTCTTGGATTATAACGGCGATGTCATACCCGCAGTTACTACAGATAGTTCGGGATCTTATCGTTTTGATAATCTTAAGCCTGGAACTTATGCCGTTGTAGTGAAGCCGCAGATAGGTTATCAGGTTTCTCCTGGTGGTAATGACCCTGATACCGATACCTCGGCGACCGATAGCAACTGTGTAGCGCAAGATGGTATTTACCGTACACCATCATTTGATTTGCGGGTGGATGGTGATGTTAGCCACTTCCATAATCCTGATGTTGACTGCGGTTTCTATCGTTCAGTCACTTTGGGCGACTTTGTCTGGATTGATCGTGATGCTGATGGTAGACAAGATAGTGGCGAGCCAGGTTTGGCGGGTGCTACTGTGCGTCTAATGGATAGCAATGGTCAAGCGGCCAAGGATCTATTTGGTAACACAGTACCTGCGGTAATAACTGATCAAAATGGTAAGTACCGTTTTAGTCATTTGGCTGAAGGTGATTATGTTGTATCTGTCACTGTACCGATGGGTTTTACGCCAACCTTGGCGGTGGCTGATGCTAATAGTGACAATGACACAGACAGTAATGGCGTGGTCAGATTGGATGAATTAAGTGTCAAGAGTCAGAGTATTAAACTGGAGTGGGGAAGAGAACCTAGCTTTGAAGATGATGATAGTTCCAGTAACCTTACTGTAGATTTTGGTTTTGTACCTGGTGCGGGTGTTCAAATTCCAACCTTGAGCCAGTGGGGGATGATCTTCTTGTCCTTCTTGATGGCTATTGTCGCTTTGTTTAGGCGGCGAGAACATTGATAGATTCATAGATTTTGTCATTTACATCAGTGTGTACAGTGTGTACTTGTAAACAATGCCAGAGAGTTAGCCGCTCTCTGGCGTTTGTTTTGACAGTGATTGACGAGTGATTGACGCTGGCCTATAGCTATCAAGCACGAAGCTTTTTCGAGGGTGATGCAATGCAAGAATTATTGTAAGATGACTCACTTTTATGGATGGCGGTGTCAGGCTTTATGGCAGGTAAAACACTTTACGATAAGCTTTGGGAAGCTCATGTCGTTCGGCAAGAATCCGATGGTACGGCCTTGCTTTATATTGATCGTCATCTAGTGCACGAGGTGACTTCCCCGCAAGCATTTGAAGGCTTGAAAATAGCCGGGCGTAGCCCTTGGCGCACAGGCTCTATGGTCGCTGTTCCCGATCATAATGTACCTACTACAGGTCTAGAAGCAGGTATTACTGATCCAGTTTCACGTTTACAAGTCGAAACCTTGGAAGATAATTGCCGCGATTTTGGCATTACGGCCTTTAAAATGGGTGATATTCGCCAAGGTATTGTACATGTCATTGGTCCCGAGCAAGGAGCAACCTTGCCGGGTATGACGGTGGTGTGTGGCGACTCGCATACCTCGACTCACGGTGCATTCGGCGCATTAGCTCATGGGATTGGTACGTCCGAAGTAGAGCATGTCATGGCTACCCAGTGTCTGATCCAAAAGAAAATGAAGAATATGCTGGTCAGTGTGGATGGCAAAGTTGGCCAAGGTGTCACGGCTAAGGATATTGTACTGGCGATTATTGGCGAAATGGGTACAGCAGGCGGAACGGGTTACGCTATCGAGTTTACGGGTGAGGCTATTCAGGATCTTTCCATGGAAGGGCGTATGACAGTTTGCAATATGGCTATTGAGGCTGGAGCGCGGGCTGGCATGATTGCCGTAGACGAGATAACCATCAATTATGTGAAAGACCGTTCTTATGCTCCAAAGGGGGAAGAATGGGATAGAGCCGTTGCAGCTTGGCGTGATTTGCACTCGGATGCGGATGCTGTATTCGATCGGGTAGTGCATATAGACGCTGCGAGTATCCAACCACAGGTGACTTGGGGCACTTCGCCTGAAATGGTCGTGTCTGTGGAGGGTAATATACCTGATCCAGAGAAAGAAGGTGATGCTACTCGCGCCAATAGTATTCGAGCAGCGCTTAAATATATGGGTTTGGAAGCTAATACACCGATTACTTCAGTCCTTATTGACAAAGTATTTATTGGCTCTTGTACAAATTCGCGCATTGAGGACTTGCGCGCTGCGGCTGCTGTAACCCGAGGGCGTAAAGTTGCTGCTAATATTAAGTTGGCAATGGTTGTGCCAGGCTCTGGTTTGGTTAAACAGCAAGCTGAACAGGAAGGTCTAGATAAGATTTTTTTGGCAGCAGGGTTTGAATGGCGTGAGCCAGGTTGTTCCATGTGTTTAGCCATGAATGCAGATCGGCTTGATCCGGGTGAGCGTTGTGCTTCCACGTCTAATCGGAATTTTGAGGGGCGGCAAGGACAGGGTGGGCGTACCCATTTGGTTAGCCCAGCTATGGCGGCGGCGGCGGCTGTAGCCGGTCATTTTGTTGATGTGAGGGCGTTTTAATGGATAAGTTTACCGTACATACTGGCTTGGTGGTGCCGCTGGATCGCGCCAATGTGGATACTGATGCTATTATTCCTAAGCAGTATTTGAAATCCATTAAGCGTACTGGTTTTGGCCCGACGCTGTTTGATGATTGGCGTTATTTGGAGCCAGGTGAGCCTGGCATGGATCACTCTAAACGCCAAACAAATCCTGATTTTGTATTAAATATTCCCCGTTACGCAGGAGCTTCCATTTTATTAGGGCGGGAAAACTTTGGCTGCGGTTCGTCGCGGGAGCATGCAGTTTGGGCTTTGGATGATTATGGTTTTCGTGCCGTCGTAGCGCCTAGTTTTGCAGATATTTTTTTTAATAATAGCTTCAAAAGTGGATTGTTGCCTATTGTGTTAGCGTCTGCGACGATAGAACAGTTATTTCAAGAAGTGGCGGCAGCACCTGGTTATCAATTAACGATTGATTTGCCAGCGCAACAAGTACGCAGTCCATCAGGAGCGTCTTTTAGCTTCGATATTGATGCGTTTCGTAAATATTGCTTGTTAAATGGTCTGGATGATATTGGATTGACCTTGCAACATGCGGATGCTATCCGTGCTTATGAAGAGCGTCGTAAACGGGAAGCGCCTTGGTTATTTAAGCATGTTTAAATGCTGCGGATTGCTGTAAAATATAAAGCAGTTTTCTGGCTATTTGAGCTATTTTCAGAGGGTGTCATGATAAATAAGATTTTGGTTTTACCTGGTGATGGTATCGGGCCGGAAATTATTTCCGAAGCACTCAAAGTACTCATGTTTTTCAAACGTGAGGGCAGCCTTGGTATGGAAATTGAGTATGCTCATATTGGTGGGGCTGCTTACGATGCAGAAAAGCATCCTTATCCTGCCAGCACTCAGCAGCTAGCAAAGCATTCAGATGCTATTTTGTTAGGCGCTGTCGGTGGGCCACAATACGATACCCTTGAGCGTTCTTTGCGTCCTGAGCGGGGGTTATTGGCTATTCGTGCCGATTTAGGGCTGTATGCCAATTTGCGCCCAGCCATTCTATATGAAGAGTTGGCAAATGCTTCCTCACTTAAGCCAGAGTTAGTGGCCAATCTTGATATTATGATTGTGCGTGAATTGACGGGTGGCATTTATTTCGGTCAACCACGTGGCATTGAAACTTTAGACAGTGGTGAACGGCGCGGCTTTAATACGCTGGTTTATTCTGAGTCAGAAATCGAGCGTATTGCGCGCACAGCCTTTGAGACAGCTATGAAGCGCCATAAGCGTCTATGTTCGGTAGACAAGGCGAATGTTTTAGAGGTGACTGAATTGTGGCGTGAAGTAGTAACACGTGTAGGGCAGGAATACCCTCAAGTACAGCTCAGCCATATGTATGTGGATAATGCAGCGATGCAACTGGTGTGTGCGCCTAAGCAGTTTGATGTGATGGTGACGACGAATATGTTTGGTGACATTCTGTCTGATGCTGCGGCTATGCTGACGGGTTCTATCGGTATGTTGCCATCTGCCTCCTTGAATCAGTCTGGAGTGGGTTTGTATGAGCCTATTCACGGTTCCGCACCGGATATTGCAGGTAAGGATATTGCAAATCCTTTAGCGACTATTTTGTCGGTTGCTATGTTGTTGCGCTATAGCTTGAATCAGGCGGGATTGGCTGACCGTGTCGAAGCTGCGGTTAGGCAAGTATTGAAACAAGGTTTACGTACAGCCGATATTTATGAGGAGGACACTCGTAGAGTAGGCACTTCAGATATGGGAGATGCTGTAATTCGCGCCTTAGAAAATTGAGACGATTCATGTTGAATGAAAGCAAAAAACTGAATGTCGCTGTAGCAGGCGCTGTTAGCTTGGTCGGTGAGGCCATTCTGGATTTGCTGGCTGAGCGTAAATTTCCTTGTCAGCAAGTATATGCGCTAGGTACAGGCGAGGCTGTTGGCAAAGATGTCAATTTTGGGCGTAAAAGTCTGGAAGTGAATGAGCTAGCTGATTTTGATTTCACTCAGGTAGAAATTGTTTTTTGGGCGGATGAACGTGAATTAGCAGTGGAATTTGCACCACGGGTAAGCCAATCAGCTTGTGTTATGATTGATCTTTCTGGTGCATTTGCCGAGAAAGACGATGTTCCTTTAATCGTAGCAGATGTCAATGAAGCAGCTTTATCTGCTGATAAAATGTGTAATATGATCGCTTGTCCCTCATCTGCTACCGTTCAGCTACTGACTGCTTTAATGCCATTACACAAGGTCGCTACGATAGCACGCATTGATGTGGCTACCTATCAAGCAGTTTCTTCAGCAGGTAAGGCAGGTGTTCAGGAATTGGCTTCTCAAACAGCCAACTTATTAAATGCTCGCTCCATCGATCCTGGTGTGGTTTACCCCAAACAGCTTGCTTTCAATGTATTGCCACAAGTATCTGAGTTCCTGGACAATAGATATACCCAGCAAGAAATGCAATTATCACAGGAAAGCAGACGAGTGTTGGATAATACCACTTTATCTGTAAATGTAACTGCCGTAACCGTACCTGTATTTTTTGGATCTTCGATGGCTGTTCATCTGGAAACAGAGCAAGTTTTGCCTATAAGCAAAGCGTGCCAGCTATTAGAAGAAAACCAGCCAGTAAAGTTTTACAGTGAAGGGGCTGATTACCCTGTGGCTGTTGATAATGCCCTGAATGAAACGCGCGTCCTAGTGGGTCGTTTGCGTGCTGATTTATCTCATCCAAAACGTCTTAATTTATGGATAGTCGCGGATAATATACGTGTTGGTAGCGCTTTGAATAGCGTAAAAATTGCTGAATTATTACGGCGCAAGGCGCTGGTTTAGGTATATTTGCCCGGAATTCAGCACAAATTAATTCGTACCTGTGACAATAAAGCGGTGAACCGGCGAATCTATAAGTCGTTCAGGGGCTTGTGGCAAATACTTGTGTTTTGAAACACTTGAGATATAGTTTAATGCTAACAATACCAATAAATCACTATTCATCCAGAATTTTAATACCAAGGGCTGACGCAAACTCAGGGGATGAACAGAGATGTAATCGTTGCACTAGTAAAGGGGAATCGCAGTGAAAAAACAGGCTCTCAGTTTGGCTGTTATGATCGCAGGGACTTATCCTGTCGCATCAAACGCCTTGAGTCTTGGCGATATTGAGTCAAACTCCAATTTGAACCAGCCATTGAGGGCAAGGATAGAGTTGTTATCCGCCAACCCTCGAGAGACACAGCAGTTACGAGTTCGCATTGCCCCAGCTTCGGTGTTTAGTCGTGTTGGCATCGACCGACCTGCATTTCTGGATCATTTGCGCTTTAGCAGTGCCGTTCAAAATGGCAAGCCGGTTATTTTGGTTTCTTCAGATGCGCCTATTTCTGAGCCGTTTGTTAACTTCCTATTGGAAGTCAGTTGGCCACAAGGACAGTTGTTGAAAGAGTATACGGTCATGTTGGATCCGCCGGTACTGATGCAACCGGGTAATACTATGTTGGCGAGTAATGAGGCCGCAGTGCGCGCAGAACCTCGGCCTAGTGGTATCGTTAATCGTCCAGCTCAACAACAACCACAAGCTGTGCGGCGGGTTGCGCAAGCTCCGCTTCCAGCACCTGTCCAAGCTCAGCGGGTGCAACAAACCCGACGAGTACAGCAAGCTGCTCTGCCAGCAAAACAAGTGGTACAACAGCCAGTTCGGCCTCATGCTGCGGGTAGTCGTACTTATCGTGTGCGGTCGGGAGATACTTTGCACAAAATTGCCAGTCGTATGCACGCCCCTGGTGTGAATATTGATCAGATGATGTGGGCTTTGTATCGTAGTAATCCACAGGCGTTTATTGAGAATAATATTAATGGTTTGAAAGCAGGTGCCGTATTAAGAGCCCCCGCAGCCGGTGTAGCCGAAACGGTTTCACGTGCAGAAGCGAGACGTCAAGTACGCCAACAATATGCTGCATGGAAAAAGTTTCGTGCTACCTTGGCGCGTAAAACCGTTCCACAGTCTAGTGCCCGTACTGCATCAAACAAGACCAAGTCGAATAAGTCCAAAGCTGCTGCTACTAGTACGGCTCGTAATGATAAGGCTCGCTTAGAGGTTCTTGGCAGTAAAGACAAGCTTGCTAGTAATAAGACCCGTTCATCTGGTGGTAACAGCGCACGTCTTGCTGAGTTGGAAAAAGATTTAGCTTTGGCACGTGAGTCTTTGGCAACACGTCAGCGCGAAACACAAGAACTTCGTTCTCGCGTTGCTGAATTGGAGTCTTTGTTAAGCAAAAAAGATCGTCTGATTGCTTTGCGTGATGACCAGTTGGCTGCGTTACAACGTAATTTGGCCGCTACACCACAAGCTAATGATATTCAAAACCATATGGGCAATGTTGATGCGACCAACAATGCCATTATTCGTGCAGAACCTGATAAGGGTAAGGCTGCGACTGCTACAGGCGCTAATCGGGCTTCAACGTCGCAGCAAACGCCAACGCCAGTTACTTCTCCAGCACAAAGCACTGCACCTGCCCGTCCTCGTCCTCCTGTATCACAGCCGGTGACGCCTAGTCGGCCACCTGTGCAGACAGAAGAGACAGCGCCCAAGCAGTCGGTAGCTCAGCCTGTAAAGCCTACAACATCTGAGGCTTCCGGTAGTGACTTGATGAGTCTGTTGAGCTCGCCACTCTTATGGAAAATTGGTTTAGGGGCTTTAGCATCCTTGCTAATTTTGGGGCTGCTATTACGCTTTATGGGGCGTCGCAAAGCACGTAATAATAATGATTTTGAAGAAAATTTTGATACTGCTGACTTTGACCTAGACGCTCAGCCCGTTGCGGTTCATAAAGCGCAAAATAATTTTGATAGCGCTTATGGTGATCTTGAAGATCAACTCAACAAAGCTGAAAAGCTAAGTGGGCAAAGTTTTGATGATAGTGCTCATCTCCAAGCGGATCAAAAGAAAGCTGCTGCAAGCAGCAGTCCTGCTAAAACACCTCTCCCAGATACTGAGGGGGATGAAGTGTTGGAGGAAGCCAATGTTTATATCGCCTATGGTTTGCACCAACAAGCAGAGTCTGAACTGAAAAAAGCTTTGGAAAAACATCCAGAGCGCTTAGAGTACCGTCACAAGTTATTGGAAAATTATTTTGCAGCGAATAATCGTGAGGCATTTGATCAGCAAGCCGCCGCTTTTTTAAGTTCTGATGCGGGTCGTCAATCTCCTTTCTGGAAGGATATTGCGGCTTGGGGAAGTAAAATCAGCCCTGATAATCCTTTGTATCGTACTGATGGTAGTACAGTAGCTAATGCGAGTTCCAAGCTAGGTGCTGGTGTAGCAGCTGTCGGCGCGGCGGTTGCAGGTGCAGCGGGTGTTGCAGCAGTTAAAGCCTCAGACTTTGCTGATTCGGTAAAAGATACAGCAAAAGATACGGCTGGTTTGGATGATAGCCTAGACGATGATGACTTTGCATTAGGCTCTACTGCCTCAACTCAATTTGATGATGATTTATTGTCAGATTCAAGTTTGGATGACAGCTTCTCAAGCGACGCTTCATTTGCAGATGAAAAAGATGAGTTTGACTTTGAACTGGATGAAATTGAGCGGCAATTAGCTCGTCATGATGATGATTTGGATAGTTTTGCTGATCATGAGCTGAATACGGATGATTTAGACTCGGCTGATACGGTGGGTGATGATCTTGATTTTAATCTGGACGATTTGGTCACTGATTCTGGTAGTTCAGCGAAGGATGATACTTTCTCTACAGACTTTGATGACGATAATACAGTCGATTTGTCTGGTGCTGTAGCAGATGATTTGCAGTTGGATGATGCGCTTGATTTCAATTTTGATGATGACTCATTAGCCGATAATACAGCCGATAATACGGTTGAATCGCTTGATTTCACTGATACTGATACTGGTAGTGACAGTGAGTCCAACAGTGCAGAGCTAGATGAACTGGAACAAGATGATTTGCTGGACTTTGATCTAGATGAGCCAACTGAGCCAGAGGCTGAGGCAAGTCAAGCTACTTCGCCAGCCGCAGCTAATGATGATAATGAGAAGGTCACTAATCTTAATTTACACCTAGATGAAAATACGGGTATTAAGAAAATCCTGCCACAGGATACATTCTATGCCCAGGAATCCAAAGCAGCGGCTAACCCAACTAAGCCTCCTGAAGATGAAGAGAGCTGGTTAGGTGATATTGATGATGCACTGTCTTTCTTGGATATGCCTGATGATGAGCTGGATTTGCACGAGGCACATATCAGCACTAAGCTGGATTTGGCTCGAGCTTATTTGGATATGGGCGATATTGAAGGTGCGCGCAGTACTTTGGAAGAAGTCATGGTAGAAGGCAATGACAATCAACGTCGTGAAGCAGAAACCTTGTTACATCAGACGGGTTGAGTCTTACTAGCATTAAGGTTATAAAGGTCGGCTTGTCCGGCCTTTTTTATTGTTAAGCTAATGAAATTTGCAGCTTGTGTGGAATATGATGGTGCAGCTTATTGCGGCTGGCAGCGCTTGGGGCATGCTGCTTCCGTGCAGCAGTGTATAGAAGCAGCGCTGTCCAAAGTGGCTAATGAATCTATTCAAGTGGTGTGCGCGGGGCGAACCGACAGCGGCGTGCATGCAACCGGACAGGTGATTCACTTTGAAACCAATGCTGTACGTTCTACACGCGCTTGGTTACTAGGAGCCAATGTTAATCTGCCCTATGACATCAGTTTGCGTTGGGTCATATCCGTTGCAGATGATTTTCATGCGCGTTTTTCGGCTCGTTCCCGACGTTATCGTTATGTCATTCTAAACCGTTCTGCTAAACCGGCTTTGTTGTATAAAAAAGTTGCTTGGTATCACCATTCACTGGATGTTGACAAAATGCACAATGCAGCACAAGTGTTGCAGGGAGAGCATGACTTCAGTAGTTTTCGGGCTTCAGGCTGTCAGGCCAGTCATGCGCGTCGAGAGATTTACACGATTCGGGTGAGTCGCGCGGGAGCTTTTATTTACATTGATGTATCCGCTAATGCTTTTTTGCACCATATGGTACGCAATATTGTTGGTTCTTTACTGAAGGTGGGGGCAGGGGAGCAAGAAACATCTTGGTTGGCTGAGTTATTGGAAAAACGCGACAGAACCTATGCGGGTACTACCGCCCCTGCAAATGGCTTGTATTTTGTTTATGTGGAATACCCAGCTCGTTTTGGTTTGCCTGGAAGCTATCTATTGCCAGAGTTTCATTTGGATTAAAACACAAGCTTATAGAACCTATAGACGCAAACACTGCCTAATATTGCGCCTATAGGGTTTATCTGATTAAATTATAATCAATGTTTTATTGCGGTTTTTTGGGACGTTTGCCAATGCACTTAGAGCAATCTTTAATAACCTTAATAACAACTTTGGGTTTTTTAGGCTCTTCTTTTTTCACAGCGCCGCCGCACTCTTCAAATTGTGTGTCGTTTACAGACATTACACAGCCACCGGCACTGCTGAATAATGGACCACCATTACCTGCACCGACATAGCCTTGTTCGGCTGAAGCAACAGTTGCAAAACCAGCCAGCAGGGCTGCTAATAGAATTTTTTGGAACTTCATCTGGAAAACCTCGTTATGATCATTGTAAAAAAAGTATTGCTTTTTGCCAAAACAACACACTCCTCGCGGGGAATCGCAAGATTTATAGTATTTATAAAAAGCAGTGTCAAATAGCATGACGCTACTTTAGATTGTGCTTAAACCCAAACCCTGTCGCCTATATAAACAAGCTGTGGATTAAGCACTCGGTTTAGCTGGCTAAATGGATTTAAATATCAGCTAAATTGCCTTTCACTTCCAGCCACTGCTTACGATCAGCAGCACGCTTTTTAGCCAGCAACATATCCATTAATTGATCCGTGGCTTCCCTGTCTTCTATAGTTAATTTTACCAAACGACGGGTGTCAGGTGAAATAGTTGTTTCACGTAATTGCAAAGGATTCATTTCTCCCAAGCCCTTAAAGCGAGTGACTGTAATAATTCCACGCTTTTTCTCGGCGGCAATCCAATCCAAACGGCTTTGTTTTTCAGCCTCATCCAAAGCATAATAAACCTCTTTGCCTACATCAATACGGTATAAAGGCGGCATAGCAATATAGACATGTCCAGCTTTAAGCAAAGGGCGAAAGTGGCGCACAAACAAAGCACAGAGTAAGGTGGCAATATGTGCCCCATCGGAGTCTGCATCCGCTAATATACACACTTTGCCATAGCGTAATTGGCTCAGGTCGTTCTGGCCAGGTTCGATACCAATGGCAACGCTTATATCATGAACTTCTTGTGAGCTTAATACCTGCTCTGAGTCTACCTCCCAAGTATTTAGGATTTTTCCTCTCAGCGGCATAATAGCCTGAAATTCGCGGTCACGTGCCTGTTTAGCTGAACCGCCCGCAGAGTCACCTTCCACCAAAAATAACTCGGTACGGGTTGGATCTTGTGAGCTGCAATCTGCCAGTTTGCCGGGTAGTGCTGGACCTGTGGTTATTTTTTTGCGAACGACTTTTTTGCTGGCGCGCTGACGACGGTTGGCATTATTAATGGCTAAATTTGCTAATTGTTCACCAATATCGGTATTTTGGTTTAGATAAAGGCTAAAGGCATCCTTGATGCTGCCAGATACAAAGCTGGCGGCCTCACGAGACGATAAGCGTTCTTTAGTTTGCCCAGCAAATTGTGGCTCTTGCATTTTGAAGGACAGGATGTAACTGATATTATCCCAAACATCGTCGGGGGTCAGTTTCAGACCACGCGGCAATAAATTGCGAAATTCACAAAACTCTCGCAGTGCATCGGTGATACCGGTACGTAAGCCATTGACGTGTGTGCCTCCTTGTAAAGTAGGAATGAGATTCACATAGCTTTCTTGTAAACTATCTCCACCTTCTGGTAGCCACACTAAAGCCCAATCTACCCCTTCACGACTGGCCTGTAAGCGCCCTGTGAAAGGTTCTTCAGGTAATAGGATAAAATCCTTTACGGCTTCCAGCAGATAGTCTTTCAAACCAGCTTCATAATGCCATTCGCTAACTTCCTGCGTCGTTTCATCGGTAAAATGAATATGTAAACCTGGGCAAAGCACAGCCTTAGCGCGCAGATTATGTTTTAGGCGGGAGATTGAAAATTTGGCACTATCGAAATAGTTAGGGTTTGGCCAGAAACGCAAAGTTGTGCCCGTTTCTTTTTTGCTAATTTTGCCTGTAATCTCCAGTTCACTGGCCTTATTACCATTGGCAAAACGCATGTGGTAAATTTGTCCATCACGCTTGATATTGACTTCAAGCCGCTTAGATAAGGCATTGACCACAGACACACCTACCCCATGCAAGCCGCCAGAGAACTGGTAATTTTGATCAGAAAATTTACCACCGGCATGCAAGGTACACAGTATGACTTCTACGCCAGGCTTTTTTTGCACAGGGTGCAGATCAACCGGCATACCACGGCCATTATCTGCTACAGACAATGAGCCATCACTATATAGGACTACCTCAATGCGATGGGCATGCCCTGCCAAAGCTTCATCAACACTATTGTCGATGACTTCTTGTGCGAGGTGATTAGGGCGAGTGGTGTCGGTGTACATTCCAGGCCGTTTGCGCACTGGATCAAGGCCTGTTAGTACCTCAATGGCTGCTGCATCGTAATTTTTCTGATTTAAACTCATTGGTTCTCTGTATAAGCAATGGCAGTTAAAGCTCGCTAAGTGGCTAGTTTATTAGAAATTTTGTGAGTCACTTATTATTTTATCGTAGTGCTTGCCGATAAGCCTGCCACATAATACCTAAACCTAACAGTAACATAGGAATACTGAGCAGTTGGCCTTGTGTTAGCCAGCCAAACGCAATATAACCAATATGAAGGTCAGGTTCGCGTACAAACTCGACCAAGATGCGGAAGATCGCGTATAAAACGAGGAATAATCCAGAAATTGCACCGGCTGGACGAGGCTTACGGGTAAACCACCATAAGAGTATAAATAATACAAAGCCCTCCAAAAAAGCTTGATACAGTTGGGATGGATGGCGGGCTAGAGGCCCTGCTTCTTGAAAAACCATACCCCAAGGTACATCAGTGGTTTTACCCCAAAGTTCGCCATTGATAAAATTTCCAATGCGCCCTGCACCCAAGCCAATTGGAATTAAGGGGGCAACAAAATCAGCTAGCTGGAAGAATCCTGCACGCCATTTCCAGGCTAAGACTAGCATGACGACAATGACCCCGATGAGGCCGCCATGAAAACTCATGCCACCATCCCAGATTTGAAAAAAGGATAGTGGGTCACTCATAAATCCACGCAATTTATAAAACAACATATAACCGCAGCGCCCACCGAGCACCACGCCAAGCGCACCCCAAAACATCATATCGTCTACTTGTTCTGGCTTAAATAGGCTGCCTGCTTGTCTGGCTCGATACTTTCCTAGTAATAGAAAACCAAGAAAACCGACCACATACATTAGGCCATACCAGTGTACTTTGAGCGGTCCTAAGGTAATGGCGACAGGATCAAATTGTGGATGAGTCAGCATGCTGCTACTCCATTAAAAAATAAATGATGTAATGCTTCACCCGGATCGGCTGCACGCATAAATGTTTCGCCTACCAGAAAAGCGTGAATGCCCTGTTGCCGCATTAATTCAACATCCTTACGGGTATGTATGCCGCTTTCTCCGCGTGCTTGAGATGCCTGCTTGGCTTGTGCTTGTAGTGATTCTAGGTCGAGCGCTTGCTTGCGTTCAGCAATTTCTTCTCCAGTCATGAGGGTACGCATGGCCTCAGTCATTTCCGCCCGATTAAAGCGTTCACTTTCTGTCAGTTTGCGGATATAAGTCTGAAGTCCCTGAAAGTCCATGCAATACCTATTTTAAAATGGAATATCGTCATCGAAGTCTTCAAATCCCTGATCAGCAGGTGCTTGGTTTTGGGTAGGGCGATTATTATTGCTAGCAGTATCGTGAGTGGTATTTGTATTGTGTGACTGTGCGGACGGACTGTCGAAATGATCGCCATTATCCATCTCACTTCCGCGACCAGCACCACCGCCACCACCTAACATTTGCATTTCATCTGCAATGATTTCGGTTGTATAGCGGTTTTGTCCATCTTGGCCTTGCCATTTACGGGTTTGTAAACGACCTTCTATATAAACTTGTTGACCTTTACGTAAATATTGACCAGCAATTTCTGCCAAACGGTTGAAAAAGACGACACGATGCCATTCGGTGCGTTCTTGGCGTTCGCCGGTGTTTTTGTCTTTCCATTGCTCACTGGTGGCTAAACTGATATTGGTGATGGCAGCGCCGCTCGGTGTGTACTTAACTTCAGGGTCTCTACCGAGTGTGCCAACCAAAATGACTTTATTAATTCCTCGTGCCATATCGGCTCCTGCTCTATGTGTAATATAATCTTTGTAAAGTGTTGCTGATTTTACGCAGAAGTCTGCGAAAATGCACGGAGCGCATGCTCATCCAATTGTTTCTTGTCTACTTTCAGATAAGCCACGCCTTCTTGTGTGGCAATAGAGGCTTCATGAACACCGTGTATAGCTAGTAACTGCTGTTGTAAGTCTTGCCAGTCGGTATTACTTTGTTTCAGCTTTATAATGCGGCTGCTATAAAACTGTGGGCGGGGTAAGTGGTAGGCCAGTAAAAACCATAATACTCCCATGAGTACACTGAAATAGAAGACGCCGTTGATAGGCCACTGCTGTTGAATCATGCCGCCAAGTAAGCCACCCGCAAAAATGCCTAAGAATTGCGAGCTACTATAAATACCCATAGCCGTGCCCTTAGCATCAACAGAAACATATTTGGCAACTAGTGAAGGTTGTACCGCTTCGAGGAAATTAAAGCCAATAAAAAAGAGCAAGAAGCCCAGTAACAATAAGGGCAAATAAGCATGTGCCAGCGCCAGCATGAGTTCCGCTACAATCAGACTAATAATGGCCAGTAATAGCAGTGGTTTTATCAATTGCCGTTTTTCCGCCAAAATAATCAGCGGTATTGCGCAGACAAATGAGCCAGTAAACACAGGTAAGTAAATTTTCCAGTGCTCGCTTGTAGTGATCCCTAGCTCATTTTTAAATAACGGTGGCAAGACCAAAAAATTGGCGGTCATGATAAGATGCAGAAAAAATATCCCAGCATCTAAGCGTAACAGTGAGTGATTGCCCAAAGCCTTGCCCAAGTAATCACTCACAATGCCTGCGTCGCGGTGTGCAATACTTCGAGGCGGGGTAGGTACAGCAAAGCTAATCAATAATATACCTACGATAGCCAAGCCCAGTGTTACCCAGAATATGCCCGACAAGCCTGCCCAAGCGTTCAGTAAAGGACCTACTACCATCGCCAGCATAAAGGACAAGCCAATACTTATACCAATAACGGCCATGACTTTGGTGCGGTGTTCCTCGCGGGTTAAATCAGCAGCCAACGCCATGGTAGCTGCGGCAATAGCCCCCATACCTTGTAAGAAACGACCGATAATAATGCCTGTTATAGAGTCAGCCAGTGCGGCTACGAGGCTACCCAGCGCAAAAATGGCAAGTCCGCCCAAGATAATGGGTTTACGTCCCCAGCGATCAGAGACCAGCCCCAAAGGTATTTGTAAGCTAGCTTGGGTGAGGCCATAGATACCAATGGCAATGCCAATCAATGTTTCAGTCGCACCAGGTAAGTGCTTTGCTTGTAATGCAAAGACGGGCAAAATCATAAACAGTCCCAGCATGCGTACTGCATAAACAGCCGCTAGCGAGCAGGCAACGCGCCATTCCAGAGAGTTCATTACTGTTGCGTATCTCAATAATTATTCAATCAAGTTAAGCATGTTAGCGCTTCTGCTGGGGCTTAGCCAAACAGTTCCTAAAATTATTTAATGTTTGTTGTGCTCCCCGCATTAGTAATTTGTTTATATTAGAGAATGCTGAATTCCCCTTTCATAATTTGATGTAGCACAATGTAAAGTAAAGCATTTCAGGTAAGATGCTCTCTAAAATTGACCCTCCTGCTATTAACTAAAGATAGAGTTTTGATACCAACTATGAGTACTGTGCAAGTCATACAACCCAAAAATACGGTGCAGCCACGTTCAGTTAAAGGACGTTTTCGCACTCTAAAAACGGCAATTATGGCAATAGCCTATGGTGCATTTTTTCTGTTGCCGTGGCTGCGCTGGGAGCGGGCAGTCGGGCCAGATCAGGCTATTATGTTCGATATTCCTCATCGGCGTTATTATCTATTTGATATTGTCATGCACGCACAGGATATTTTCTGGCTGACGGTGTTATTGTTTTTGGCAGCGGTATTATTATTTTTTGTAACCACGCTACTAGGGCGGGTTTTTTGTGGTTATTTCTGTTTCCAGACCTTGTGGACAGATGCTTTTCGTTTTATCGAGAGATTTATTCAAGGGGATCGTGTTGCACGGATTCGTCTCGATAAGCAAGCTTGGAATGCTGAGAAAATTCTGAAAAAGGTTTCAACGCATGCTTTGTGGATTTTTCTGGCTTTTTGGACAGGCTTGACCTTTGTGTTGTATTGGGGCGATGCCTTTGAGTTGATCAAGGCTTTCTTTACTGCAAATGCGCCAGGTGCTGCTTATGTCACAGTGCTTATACTGACAGTGACGACTTATCTGGCTGCTGGCTGGATTAAGGAATATATCTGCATGCACATTTGTCCTTACTCACGTTTCCAGAGTGCTATGTTTGACCAAGACACTATGATTGTTTCTTATGATTACAATCGTGGTGAGCGGGATAATGGTCGTAAATTGCCAATTAAGGCCTTACGTGATCGGGATACTCGACAAGAGCAGGGTTATGGCGATTGTGTGGATTGTGGCCTATGTGTTCAGGTTTGTCCCACTGGTATTGATATTCGCAATGGTTTGCAAATTAGCTGTATCCACTGTGCGCTTTGTATTGATGCTTGCGACAGCATTATGGCTAAATACAATTGGCCGCGCGGTTTGGTGCGTTATACCTCAGAACGAGCACTGGAAGGCAAAGGGAAAACACGTTGGATCAAGTTGCGTTCTGTGGGTTATGGTGCTGCTACGGTGTTGGCTACCATTGCGTTGGTATGGAGTATTTCCAGTACTAAGCTACTGGAGGCGACGGCGGTGCAGATTCGTAGTCCTTTGTATGTAAGCTTGTCGGATGGTAGTATCCAAAACAGTTACGAAGTTAAAATTAATAATAAATCTCAGGAAGCGGCTAGCTACCGTTTATCTCTTAGCGGTTTAGGAAGTGCCAAGCTGAATTTAGGGAGCGTGTCAGCCGATTTAATTGAGTTAGAACCTGACTCCAGTTTGCGTCTATTAGCGAAGGTGCGTCAACCTGAGCCTGTGGCGGGTATTCCGAGTGCGCGTGAGTTTCACTTTATACTTGAACCTTTAAGCGGTAAGGTGACTGAGCCGGTGAATATTCCTTCCCGGTTTATTATGCCTTGATTGAAGGAAGTACGTTGTCAATGAGTAGTTATTCTCTGGTAGTAACCTTAGGTACGGGAGTATTAAGCTCCTTTACGCTGTTTTTTGTGCTGTATAAACTGTTAGGCTGGAATAATAAGCTAGCGGCTCTGATTACCATTTTGCTTATTCAAGCGATTTATATACCGTTGGCTGTGCTGGATTGGCCTGGTTTAGATGTGTTTGCCATTCACTTTGCTTTTTTTGTGATGAGTGCTTATGGCTTGGGGATTATTACGAGTCATCGTATGAATCGGCAGCGTCTAAATGCACATTTGGGTGTAGAAGACAAGGATTTCAAGGAGGTCGGTTGGTTTCATTGGGGGCCAGCCACCATTATTGGTTTCTTTTTATTACTAGCCGTTGTTGACTCAACAATTATTACCCTAGCTAGTCGGGGGGCTAGTGCTGATTTTATGGGACGTTTTTTGCCGGAACCACGCAAGGCGCAGGGAACTATTAGCTCTTCTTTTCCAGGCACGGTAGCTGATGACTATCAGGAAAAGTATGACCAGTTCAATCATTATCTGAGTCGTTTGGTCGAGCAAAAAGAGCGAGGCTGGGAAATTACCGGCGGCTGGCAGGATGAACCTAAGTTGGGTGAGCCGATGACTTTTGCCATTGAGGTGAGAGACAGTCAGGGGCAGCCTATCACTGGTTCAGAAGTGGAAGTACAATTTTTACGCCCAGCAGATAAGCGTTTAGATAAGCGCTTTACTCTGTCTGAATCGGGCAATGGCCAGTATGGTAATCGCGTTGCTTTAGATGCGCCGGGTAAATGGATGGTTGTGGTGGTAGTACGGCGAGGTGGCGAGATACATGAGTTGAAGGGGGAGACGCTGATTGACAAGGCTGGATAAGCGCTATGTCTGAGACTCATCAGGTAGCAGCGGAGTCTTGCTTTCATTGTGGTTTGCCCATCCCAGTAGGCGCAGTCTATCGTGTAGCGATAGATGGTGTAGAGCGTCAGATGTGTTGTGCTGGCTGTCAAGCCGTCGCCCAAGCCATTGTAGCGAATGATTTGACAGATTTTTATCGTTTTCGCACGGATGTCGGCAATCGTCCTGAAGACCTGATCCCCGATCAATTACGTGATTTGCAGGTTTACGATTCGGAAGAGCTGCAACGCTCGTTTGTGCGGGTCGATGATGAGCATATCCGCGAAGCTTCGTTGATTTTGGAAGGTATTGTTTGTGCGGCTTGTGTTTGGCTGAATGAGCGCCATGTACGCCAATTAGAGGGGGTGTTGGATTTTCGTGTGAATTATTCAACTCATCGCGCTACGTTGCGTTGGGATAATTCACGCTTACGTTTAAGTGATGTGCTCAAGGCAATCACTGAAATTGGTTATCATGCGCATCCTTTCGACCCTAGCAAACTGCAAAATCTACAAAAAAAAGAAAAGTCAGCTGCCTTACGGCGTATTGCTGTAGCGGGCTTAGGTATGATGCAAGTCATGATGGTGGCTATCGCGCTGTATATTGGTGAAGCTTCCGACATGGATAAGCATATGCGCGGTTTTTTGCGTTGGATTAGCTTTATTATGACGACGCCTGTGGTGTTTTATTCGGCGCGCGTGTTTTTCTCTTCTGCGTGGCGTGATCTACGTCGCAGCCAATTCGGCATGGATGTGCCTGTTTCTCTTGCCATTGGCATTGCTTATCTGGCTAGTGTTTGGGCGACCTGGACTGGAGCAGGGGAGGTGTATTTCGATTCAGTCACGATGTTTACGTTCTTCTTATTGACGGGACGTTACTTAGAAATGGTCGCAAGGCATAAATCAGGACAAATCGCCGAAGAATTGGTGCGTTTGACCCCTGCAACGGCTATTCGCGTCACAGAAACCGGGCAAGAAACCGTCGCCGTGAGTGCTTTGGTGTTGGGCGATCATGTGCTGATTAAGCCAGGTGACAGTGTGCCGGTTGATGGGGTGGTCATAGAAGGCACTAGCAGCATTAATGAATCTTTGTTAACTGGAGAGAGCTTACCACGTCATAAGCAGGTCGGTGATAATCTGGTGGGTGGGACACTGAATATTGAGAGTCCGCTACTCATGCGTGTTGATAAATTGGGCGACCACACTGTTCTGGCAGCGATTACACGCTTATTAGAACGTGCTCAGACTGAAAAGCCGCATTTGGCGCAAGTGGCGGATAAGGTCGCTTCTTGGTTTGTTTTGTTCATTCTCATCTTGTCCGCGACCGTTTTTGTTTTTTGGTATTTCCGTGAGCCAGAACATGCTTTTTGGATTATGTTGTCTGTTTTGGTGGTGACATGTCCTTGTGCTTTGTCTTTGGCAACGCCGGTTGCTTTGACGGCTGCAACGAGCGTGCTGACTTCTTACGGTGTTTTGACCACACGTGGCCATGCATTGGAGGCCTTAGCTAAGGTCAAGCGGTTTATTTTTGATAAAACGGGCACATTAACCGACGGCGAGTTGCATGTGCTTAAGGTGCATGTGTTGGGCAGTTTGGATCGTGATAGCTGTCAATGTATCGCAGCCGTTCTGGAGTGCGCTTCTGAGCATCCTGTCGCAAAGGCTATTACCACTTTATGCGCTACACCTGCTGCTGTTAGTCATTTACAGACTGAGTCTGGGCGAGGCGTGCGTGGCACTATAGAGGGACAGGAGTTCCGGCTGGGTACGCCAGAATTTGTCGGGGTGCTGGTCAATCAACCGATGGTGTCAGTGTCCTTAGACATAGAAGACGAGGGACTTTCGCGGGTTTATTTGGGTAGTGAACAACAATGGTTGGCAGTGTTTCTATTAGCAGATCAAGTACGTGAAGAAGCACCGCAGGCAGTGCAGGCACTGCATGAGCTGAAAATACAGCTCAGTCTTTTAAGTGGGGATACACCAAATGTTGTGCAACGCCTGGCACAAACATTAGGTATAGAAACAGCAAAAGGCGCTTGTTTGCCTGCTGATAAATTACAGGTGGTGCAAGCCTATCAGCAATCCGGTGAAGTCGTGGCGATGGTCGGTGATGGTGTGAATGATGCGCCAGTGCTGGCGGCTGCTCAAGTCTCTGTCGCAATGGGCAGTGGTTCCCAGTTGGCTCAAGCCAGTGCTGACATGGTGTTATTGTCAGAGAATTTGCAACGTTTGCCATTAGCGGTACGCATAGCCCGTAAAACCCAGCGCATTATCTATCAGAATTTTGCTTGGGCAATTGTTTACAATGTGCTGGCTATTCCATTAGCGGCGAGTGGTATTTTACCGCCTTGGGTTGCAGCCCTTGGAATGTCGGCTAGTTCATTGATTGTTGTGCTAAATGCAATGCGCTTACGCGTGCGTGATAATGAATGAAGTCTGCTAAGCTGGTGTATATCGATGAAGCCGCGATAGGTGGGGGCTAATGGAAGCTTTATATATGCTGATTTTTATTGCGATAGGTGTCATGATTATTGTGGTAATCGCTTTTATTTACACTGTTAAAAGTGGTCAGTACGACGATTTGGAAGGGGCTGCTTATCGTATTTTGATGGATGATGATGACCCACGTGTGCCCGGTTATCAAGGCCGAAAAAGTTCCCAGGGTCAAGAAGACAAAGAACCCAGTAAACAGTGGAAAGATTGATTTAAGCTTGTTACGGCGTTATGACTTGCCTTTCGTCTCAAAAATTCCCTGTTTTGCTAATTATTGGTCATGCCATCTGTAGGGAAGTGTTCTATTCTATGAAGTAGCTTTCTCATAGCAACAATAGACTAACTTTATTGATTGGTGTTTTTTATCATCAAATTAAACGATAATATCCGGTAATGGATGACCGGTAGTTTGGTTCAGGAGATAGTGAGTGTACCCCGACTCGCCCTGATGAGCAGTGTCATAAACAAGGAGAACAGTTTTAAATGTCAGATAGAAGATTGCAAGTCTTCCACGCGGTTGCTCGCCTGTTGAGTTTCACCAAAGCAGCTGAAGTACTGCATATGACCCAGCCCGCCGTTACCTTTCAGATACGGCAGCTTGAAGACCAGTTTGATACCCGCCTCTTTGATCGGACGCATAATCGGGTATCTTTAACCGAAGCTGGACAAATTGTCTTTGAGTATGCCGAAAAGCTCTTTGAGCTATACGGCGAAATGGAAAATGCTATTCGTGAAATGACGGATGATATTAGTGGTTCGCTGACTATCGGTGCTAGTACGACTATTTCAGAATATATGCTTCCCTCTTTATTGGGTGATTTTAAGGCTAAAAATTTAGACGTTAAGTTACGCCTTAGAGTGTCTAATACTGAAGGCATTGTCTCCATGGTGGAAAACAATGTAATTGATCTTGGCGTGGTGGAAGGTCCCGTCACCAATAAAAATTTGGTGGTTGAAGTTTGTCGTACCGATGAACTGGTGGTCATTGTACCTCCAGGGCATGATTTGACCCAGCTAGACAAAGTGCCTGTTAGTGAGTTGATGAAATATCCCTTTATTTGCCGCGAGGAAGGCTCTGGTACACGCGAAGTAACCGTAGAATATCTTAATGCCCAAGGTATGGATAAGCATACAGTGAATAACTGTTTGGAACTGGGGAGTCCTGAAGCCATCAAAGGTGCAGTAGAAGCAGGTATGGGGGTTTCTGTGGTGTCTGGTGTCAGTATTAGTAAGGAGATTAAGCTAGGTTCTTTGATCGCTATTCCGCTTGATCCACCACTGGCACGTGATTTTTCTTTTGTACGTCAACGGCAGAAGTTTAAAGTGCCTGCTATGGAAGAGTTACTGGAATTTGCTCGCAATTATTGCAAGAAAGCACAGCAGATCGAAGGGTAGGGAAATACATTTCCCTAGCTGTCTTTGGGTTAGGGTTTTGCGTTAAAGCGTTTGTGCCGCTGACTATAACACCTATAGAATAGTATCCTCTTTGGGTTGGGGTATCAGTAGACGGTGTTCACTGTTAATAATGGCAATCAGATAGAAAGAAAGCTACGTGAATTATTTCGTAGCATGACCGAGCAGGATCAGCAGACTTTATTACGGTTTGCGGACTTTATGGTTAATGCTTCTAAACAGGAGGTAGCTGCGTTCTCTTCAGAATCATTCCCGGAACCCACTTTTATCGAACGACCTGTTCAAGAAAGTGTCGTAAAAGCAATCAAGCGTTTGCGGGCTACTTATCCTATGCTGCAACCCGAAACATTGTTACATCAAGCTTCGGATTTGATGGCAGAACATGTCATTAAAGGTAGAGAGGCTGTGTCCGTTATTGATGACCTTGAACGTCTGTTTGCCGATGCTTATGCGCAAAGTAAGCAAACATTTGAACAAAATAACCGAGTAAGGATAGATGCCTAAATTATGCTAAAACTATTAAACGACTGGTATACCCGGCATTTTTCCAATCCACAAGTGGCTATTTTAGCCTTGTTATTATTATTTGGCCTGTTGACGATCGTTTTTGCCGGTAAAATACTAGCTCCTTTATTAGCTGCGGTTGTTATTGCCTATTTGTTGGATGGCGGGGTGGATATTTTACGTTCTTTCCGTATCCCACGTTTTATTGCTGTGTTTATTATTTTTAGCTTTTTTATCCTGCTAGTGCTAGCCGTTATTCTGGTATTAGCTCCTTTATTGGTTAAGCAATCTACTCAATTTGTATTGGAAATACCCAGTATGTTGGCCGCAGGTCAGGAAGCCTTGATGCTATTGCCTAAAGCGTACCCCACCATTATTTCTGAGCAACTGGTGATTGATATGCTGGCAGGTTTGCGTGCAGAAATGTCTGATGTTTCTAAACAGGTATTGAGCTTTTCAGTAGCATCCGTTTTTGATCTGATTGCCTTTATGGTGTATTTGGTAGTTGTACCTTTATTAGTATTTTTCTTTCTAAAGGACAAGCACTACATTATTAAGTGGTTTAGTAAGTTTATGCCGCGTGACGGAGCCTTAGTGTCTCAGGTGTGGACTGAGATGAACAGCAAAATAGCAGGTTATGTTCGTGGCAAATTCTTAGAAATCCTGATTGTTTGGATGGTTACATTTGTAGCTTTTGTCTGGTTGGGTTTGCAATATGCAATGTTGTTATCTTTTTTAGTTGGACTTTCTGTATTAATTCCTTATGTTGGGGCTGCCGTAGTCGCTTTGCCGATTGCTGTGGTTGCTTATTTTCAGTGGGGCTATAACTCAGACTTTTTATGGGTAATGCTTGTGTATGGTATTATTCAGTTTCTCGATGGTAATTTATTAGTGCCCTTGCTGTTTTCCGGCATGGTTAATTTACATCCAACCGCAATTATTAGTGCTGTATTAGTGTTTGGGGCTTTGTGGGGTATTTGGGGCGTATTTTTTGCAATTCCTTTGGCAACATTGATTAATGCGGTTATTAATGCCTGGCCGTCCACTTCTATTCGTAGACAGCCGATTGCCTTAGCGGATAAATAAGCTTGGCAATAAAAAAGCTCAGTTACTGTACTAGCTAGCCTGCTTGGTTTTGGGCGACTTTCGCAAAGGATTCTGCATACTCATCCAATTGCTCTGCTGTCAGTAGGAATACGCCATCACCACCTCGTTCAAATTCTAACCAGTGGAAGGGTACTTCAGGCCAAGTATCTTCCAAGGCATATTGACTGTTACCGACCTCTACGATCAAAACGCCCTGTGGACTTAGATAATCACGGGCATCCTTTAATATGCGCCTTACCAATGCTAAGCCATCTGTACCAGCCGCCAAGCCAATTCGTGGTTCATGATGAAATTCCTTGCTCATTGCGGCTAAATCTGCTGCATCAACATAAGGTGGATTGCTAACAATCAGGTCATAGCGCTTTTTCGGTATCGCATTGAATAAGTCAGATTCAATCGTTTTGACATGACCTTCAATACCGTGCCGTTGTATATTGAGCTTGGCTACCTCTAGCGCATCTTTAGAAATATCGCTGAGGTCTATCGTTGCCAATGGAAAGGCATAAGCGCAAGCTATGCCAATGCAGCCGCTACCCGTGCACAAATCTAGAATAGCTTGTGTACTTTCAGTGCCCAGCCAAGGGTAAAACTGTTTTTCTACCCACTCAGCCAAGGGTGAGCGTGGCACTAAAACGCGTTCATCCACGTAAAAAGGCAGGCCAGCAAACCAAGCTTCATTGGTCAAATAAGCTGCGGGTTTACGTTCTTTGATGCGTCGTACCAGTAAAGAAACAACAGCCTGTTTTTCAGTGCGAGTTAAACGACTCTCAAAATAAAAAGCAGGCGTGTCTACTGGTAAATGTAAAGCATGCAAGACTAAATAGGCTGCTTCATCAATAGCGGAGGCCATGCCGTGAGTAAAGCTAAGTTTAGCTCGCATAAAGCGGCTCGCTCCCCAGCGGATAAAGTCACGAATGGTAATGAGTTCGGGGGTATCGTCAGAGCGCACAATAGTGTTCCTTATTATAAATTTACCGTATCATCCCGTATTTTCTCACTATTTTCCATGTTAAATGAATTTTACTGATTATTTGAAAGCTTGGCCGCTTTACTTATTACCGCATCATTGGGTGTCGCGCCTTATATTCCGTTTGACACGGATTCGTTCTGCTAAGGTGCAGCCTGCCATACGGTGGTTTATCCGTGCATTCAAGGTTGATATGAATGAAGCTAAACAAACTGATCCTGCGGCTTATGAAAGTTTTAATGCTTTTTTTACGCGCGAGTTGCAAGAAGGTGCACGCCCACTAGCTTCAGGAGAGTCTATTCTTAGCAGCCCAGCCGACGGTGTGGTCAGTCAATGCGGGGGGATTCAAGCAGGTCGTATTTTTCAGGCTAAGGGCATAGATTATTCTGCATTTGAGTTATTAGGTGGTTCAGAAGAACGGGCAAAACCCTTCATACAGGGTAGCTTTGTAACGATTTATTTGTCGCCTAGGGATTATCATCGCGTACACATGCCACTAACAGGGACTTTGCTGGAGCAGGTATATGTACCAGGTAGACTGTTTAGTGTAGCCCCCCATACTGTACGCACCGTTCCCCGCTTATTTACTCGTAATGAACGTGTGGTCGCAATATTTGATACCCAACTGGGCAAGATGGCACTAGTGTTAGTGGGGGCGATTAATGTGGCTGCGATTGAAACGCTGTGGTCTGGCTTGGTGACGCCGCCTGCCGGTAAGCATATTACGGTAAAGCAATTTGCTCCAGTGAGTTTGCAGCGCGGCCAGGAAATGGGGCGTTTTAATATGGGATCAACGGTTATCTTGCTATTAGCGTCGTCTGCTATACATTGGTCAGAGCAATGTAATCGAGGTGCTTTTCTGAAAATGGGCGAATATCTGGGTACTTGGGCTGAATAAGCGTTGTGATCCATAACAAGCTTGATCAAGCTTGATTTTTAAAAGGTTTTACGTACTATTTTTTGATTATCATTGAGCGATAGTTATCGTGGGGACGGAGATTGACGCAGCTATGCAGGAGTACCAAAGAGCTTTTCTGGATTTTGCCATTCAACATGATGTTTTACGCTTTGGAGCATTTACCCTAAAATCAGGGCGTATTAGTCCTTATTTTTTTAATGCGGGCTTGTTTCAAACAGGTGCTGCATTAAGCCAATTAGGTCGGTTTTATGCTGATGCGATTGTAGCCTCGGGTGTGCAGTTCGATATGCTGTTTGGTCCGGCTTATAAAGGTATTCCATTGGCAACTACGGTGGCTATTGCATTGTATGAGCAGCACGGTAGAGATGTGCCTTATGCTTTCAACCGTAAAGAAGCTAAGGATCATGGCGAAGGTGGTTTAATCGTTGGCGCACCTTTACAAGGACGAGTCTTGGTAGTTGATGATGTGATGACGGCTGGCACGGCCATTCGTGAAGCGGCGGCTCTGCTAAGTCAGCAAGGAGCCATACTCGCAGGAATTGCTATTTCACTGGATAGGCAAGAGCGGGGTAAGCGCGAATGTTCTGCTGTGCAAGAAGTACAGGCTGTACTGGGTGTACCGGTGATCAGTATTGTTGGTTTAAACCATGTCATTCAGCATGTTAAGCATAGTGTAGAGGATAGTCAGCTATTAGAGCAGATTGAAGCTTATCGTCAACAATATGGTGTGGATTCATCACAATAACTACAAATCAATAATATTACGGAGTGTAACGTATGGCATGGGGTTTAGCATTTTTAGCCTTTATTGCGGGTATTTTGTTTGGTTGGCTGCTTGAGTGGTGGTTGGTAACTTTTCAATTGAAAGGTGAACTCTTTATATTTCAGCAGGATTCAAAGGATCGTTTTAAGACAGATAAGGCGCAAAACTTGCCTGAAGAAGACTTGCCTAGCAAAACTAAGGAAGGTATTGCGCAGTTGAAGCAGCGCATCGCAGAACTGGAGGCCGAGTGTGAACGTTGTAAGATAGCAGCATTGTCTGTAGAACAAACACTGGGAACGTCCGCAGATCATCTTAGGGATGATTTGACCTTATTAGCAGGCGTGGGGCCGCGTACTGCTGAGCTAATGCAAAAAGCCAAGATAGATAGTTTTGCCAAAATAGCAGCAATGGACGTAGATATTTTGCTCAAGTTATTGCAAACCCATAATATTCCGTACAATAAAGCAAAAGTGATGAGTTGGCCTTCGCAAGCTTCCTGTGCAGCACAGGGTGACTGGCAAGGTTTACGTGAGAAGTGATGCACGCGGCATACAAATAAAAGCTATAAAGTCTCCCTGCTTTAAAGCTAAAGCAGGGGAGTAGATTAAGATCAGGAAAATAGAAAAGAGAGGTATTGCCAGCTTCTTACAGAAGGTTGTGACGTTTCAGTTTGGTACGCAGTGTGGCACGGTTGATACCCATACATTGGGCTGCCCGCGACTGATTGCCGTGTGTATAACGCATCATAACTTCCAGCATGGGTTTTTCTACTTCATCCATGACTAAGCGATACACATTACTCGCTTCATGATCGCCCAAAGTATCAAGATATTCCTGAAGCGTACGATGCACTGTTTCTGACAGTGATGAATCCAAAGCACGATTTGCTGTATTCATTTTATGTAACCTTTTTAATATCGAGCCCTTGCAGTTCTGAGCTTAGCCCAGTCTCGCGGACAACTCTTTGTTGGACATGTCTTTTTATAAAACATCCTGTTCTTTGAATCTGATTAATCCCGCCCAGATCCCTCATTTTGCATCCTGTGCGTCTGAGAGCCAGCTTCCAAGCTGTATAAAGTTCGCACAGCACTGATGACTGATGTCAGCATCTGAAACCAATCGCTTTGGACAGCCGCAAACTTATCCAAGTTCCCCTGACTTATTTGCCAATATCAGGGGAGAGACTTTGTTTCCAACAGACCAAATTGTGGCTAAAGTAATGCGTCTCATCAGCCGCTTAGCAGGCGTTTATACAGAATGCAAATACTAGCAGCGCTGTTTTGTATTTCTGTTTTTCCATAAAAATGACTGTAGGCGAAATTTGACGAATTAAGCGATTTTTTTAGTTTAAATCGTTCAATGCTGTGGGTATCAGGAAATTGTCTAATTTATTTACAATTTACCTTATACCCTAAAATGTTCGCTTTTTGTTCAGTATCAATCTCATGAAAACCATTTACTTAAACGCATAAGCTGACTAAAAGAATACCAGAGTTCACAATTTAGTCTCTTTGCCTAAGACAAGATCTACTAAATTCTTGATAGAAGGCTTATAGCTTGGCGAAAAATTCTAAAGTTAATTTTTCATTAAGAAAATAGCTTGATTAAATATTATTACTTTTTGCTGCATTTGACTTAAAAATTAACCAAATTACATAAAGACTAATTAGAGTAAAAGTGGGGAGTGTTAGTTCCGGTATGCTAAAACCGAGGAAAGTCCAGTCCACCTTGGCACATTCGCCAGTGCCTTTAAAAATTTTTTCAATGACTGTGGTCAGGGGGAGGGTTTCCAGCCAGAACTCAAGGCCAGGACCACAGGCAGGAGCTTGTTCAGGCGGAAGATGTTGAAGCCAGACATGTCGACCAGCAATCGCTACACCACTGATAGCACTAATCAACAACAGGCTATTGTAGATCATTTGCCCGATTTTGCTAGGATTGTGTAGTAAAGCGACAAGTGCTACGATGCCAATGGCAATAACGGCAATGCGCTGGGAAATGCACAGAGGGCAAGGCTCAAGTTCGACAATATATTGAAAATAGAGGGCAGTGGCCATCATGGCAACTGTAAGCAGGAAAAGAATCAGATAGTGGTTTCTTAATGACATGCGTGTTTACCTTGTATTTTTCTCATAAGATCAAACGGGTGATTAGGCAACCGCTTTGGCCTTGTTGCTCTTGTCCCGTTCATTGTTAGTATTGTCTTTGTCGCGGTGTTCGCCACGTAAGCGTTTTTCTACATCTTGGAAGCCATCGCTGGCACGCTCCAAGACCAATGTATCGCCTGCCCGTAATAGCATATCACCATCAGGATAGTCGCCACGTATATCACCTCGGCGTAGTGATTTTAAAGTAACACCCAAGGCATTCAGTTCTAAATCAGCGATTTTCATCCCCACTGCTTTATCGTTACCCTGTAGCACGGCTGTGTGCAAGAATGTTTCTTTAACACTTTTATTAGCAAGTTTTTGTTGGACTTCACCGTGGAAAAAGGTTTTAAGTGCACGATAACCTTCAGCACGAATGCGCTCAACGACTTCTGCAATTTCGGTATCAGGCAGTTGCAGGTTTTCCAATACACGTCGTGCTACCATGACACTCGCGGCTAGTGACTCAGGCAGTACTTCAGTTGCCCCTATATCCATTAGTGGTTGCATATGGTGATCATCTCGTACCCGTACTAGGATAGGCACATCTTTTTGTTTTTTCCTTGCTGCTTCTGTGATCAGTTTAGCAGTATCTGCTTCAGCAACCGTAATGACGACCATCCGCGCTCGGTAAATACCGGCTGCAATGAGAATCTCTGGGCGGGTCGCATCAGCATAATAAACACTTTCGCCTGCCTCCCAGGCAGCGCTGACAATGCTGGAATCCAATTCTAGCCCAATATAGGGAATACCTTGTTCCTGTAGCAAACGAGCCAGACCTTGGCCGATACGGCGATAACCGCAGATAATAACATGCTTTTCTATCTCTTTAACTTCGCGGCTGAAATCATGAGCCACTTTGTAACGTTGTTTGAGGTAACTATCGCTCAATAGTTTGCGCGTCACTTTGTCATTGGAACGAATAATAATAGGAGCAATGGCCATGCTAATGACGATAGCAGCTAATGCAGTTTGTACCTCATCATGAGTCAACAAATGGTTGCTTAGTGCTAAGGTCAATAAGGCAAAGCCAAATTCGCCACCTTGGGCTAATACTAAACCCGTGCGGATAGACGTACCTGCATCTGCTGCAAATAAACGTGTCAGCCCTGCAATAATTAGGGCTTTACCCAAGGTCAAACCGATGACCAGTGCCGAGATGGGAATCCATAATTCAGGTAATACCGACAAGTCCAGCTTTGCGCCTACTGTAATGAAGAACAAACCCATTAAAATATCACGGAATGGCCTGATTTCACTTTCAATTTGGTGCTTGTATTCTGTTTCACTCAGCAACATACCTGCAATAAAAGCGCCTAGTGCGAGTGACAAACCAAGTGACCGTGTGACCCAGGCAGCCGTAAGTGCTACCAGTAAAACCGTGATATTAAATAATTCTTGCGATTGACTATTAGCAACATAGTGGAACAGGGGACGTAAAGCATAGTGTGCACTCAGCACAAATAATAGCAAAGATAACAAGTGTCCAGCAGCTTGTAAGCCCATTGCCATTGGATCTGTGGCTTCCGGGCTAGCTACACCAAGTAACGGTATGGCAACCAGAAAAGGTACAACAGCAATGTCCTGGAATAATAAAATACCCAAGGCTAATTGGCCGTGACTGACGCGCATTTCACCTTGATCGGTCAATTGCTTGACTACAATGGCCGTGGAAGACAGAGCCATTGCGCCGGCTGCAATAAAAGCGCCTTGCCAACTAATGCCAAAATAATACAGTAAACCCATACCAACTAGGGTAGACAAAGTGACTTGTAAACCACCCAAGCCTAGCACCGTCACACGCATTGCCATGAATTGCTTGACAGAAAACTCAAGGCCAATGGCAAATAATAAGAAAACAACACCCACCTCTCCCATAAATTCAATGGAGTGATCGGATGGCAGCCAGTTTAGGAGATGCTCGCTGGTCATTGCACCTACTAACAAATAACCTAGAATGGGGGGGAGTTTGAAAACACGAAAAGCAGCCACGGCAGCAACAGACATAACCAGCAATAACAAGATGCCTTGTAATAAATCTGTACTGTGTTCCATTCTAGCCCCTTTGCAATTTGCTAATAATTATTGGCTATTTTTAGGCTTGATACAACATGGCTGTTTTTAGTACAGCTCAGCTTAACCGACACGCCTAAAAACATCGCTTGATGCTACTTAAACGTATGATGACTTACTCACTGCGCTCAAGTTGCTGGAAAAATGTGCTTACTATTTGTTTCTTTTGACGAAGCGCATGAGCCGTTTTTTCTTGTGCTGTTGACGTGGTGTCAACTTATTACGCTTCCCCTCATAAGGGTTTTCTCCTGTGCGAAATTCTAATTTGACCTGAGTACCCTTGAGCTTCAGTGTTTTGTAAAAATAATTAATTAGATAACGTTCATAAGCGGGCGGCACTTTTTCGGTCTGATTGCCATGAATAACTACAATCAATGGATTGCTTCCCCCTTGATGCGCATAGCGCAGCTTGATACGTCTGCCAGAAACCAAAGGTGGTTGATGTAATTGCGTTGCTGTTTCCAAAATGCGTGTCAAACGAGCAGTGGGTACTTTCAACATAGCTGAGTGGTAAGCATCATGGATAGCTGTGTACAAATGACCCACACCTGTACCATGTAGTGCTGAAATGAAATGTTGCTCAGCAAAGTTAAGAAAGGGTAGCTTCACCTTCAACTGATGCTTAATATGTTCACGCTCATCTTGACTCAGGCCATCCCATTTATTGATTGCCAGTATTAAGGCTTTGCCCTCATCCAGAATTAATCCCAATAAATGAGCATCCTGATCGGCAATCGTATCATGGGCATCAACAACCATAATCACAACATGAGCGGCACGAATCGCTTCCAGCGTTTTGCCGACACTAAACTTTTCTACCGTTTGATTAATACGACTGCGCCGCCTAACCCCTGCCGTATCGATCAGAATATATTGTTGCTCGTTGCGCTCAAAAGGTACAAAAATACTGTCACGTGTCGTTCCGGGTTGATCATAGGCAATCACCCGTTCCTCACCTAGGATACGGTTAACTAGCGTCGACTTACCTACATTAGGGCGACCCACAAAAGCAATACGAATGGGCTGATCTTCATCTGCTTCACCACTGGTTTCTAAAGCGAACGTATCTAACAGATCAGTTTCAGCCGCAGTACTGGCGGGTAGGTACTGGTACTCCAAGATAGCTTCCATCATGGAGCTAATCCCACGATTGTGGGCGGCAGCAATACGGAAGACTTCTGTAAAGCCTAGCCCATAAAACTCACTGGCGGCTTGGTCAGGATCGACCCCATCGGTTTTGTTTACAATCAGAAAAACAGGTTTACCGGTTTGACGCAGCTTATGCGCTATTTGCTCATCAGCAGCGTTCAAACCTTCCCGAGCATCAACAATGAACATTAAAGCATCGGCTTCATCAATAGCTGCCTGTGTTTGGCGTGCCATAAACTCATCAATACCTTCCTGTTCACCACTGAGACCGCCGGTATCAATAAGTAAGTATTCACGTTCAAACAGATTACCCGTACCGTATTTACGATCACGGGTCAGGCCAGGAAAGTCAGCTACCAAAGCATCTCTTGAGCGGGTCAAGCGATTAAACAGCGTGGATTTGCCTACATTGGGGCGGCCTACTAAAGTCAACACTGGCTTCATGATGATCGCTTACAGCAATTACTGTAGTGCATAAGCGCTTAGAACTCCGCCTCTGCCAAAGCTGTAAACTATCCGGCCATCCGTAATAGGTGGAACAGTATAACCGCGTGTGTCGCTGCGGCTGCGTGCAACCATGCGACCGGTTTCGGTATTAATCCAGTGCAAATAGCCCTCAAAATCACCGACAACAATATAGCGTCCCAGCAAAAGTGGGGCGGTGGGTGAACGACGTTGTAAGTCATCCATTTTCCAGGCCGGTGTACCGCTGCGAGGATCTATTTTCCAAATATCACCGGTTTCACTGGTGGCATACAGCCCATCTGCATTAGCATCAACACCGGCATGGGAAGAGAAAGGCTTGGCCCAGGCTATTTCACCTTTACGCAGGTCAATGCCTGCAATTTGACCGTTATAACCCGCAGCAAACAGACCTGAACCGACGACTTTAATCTGTCCATCCACATCGGTAATCTTATCTAAATCGTTTGTACCACGAGGTACAGACAATAGCGCTTCCCATAATCCTGTGCCACTTTGCAGTTCAAAGGCAGTCAATGTGCCATTGTCAAAACCGGCTATTACCATGTCACCTACAATGACAGGTACACCTGCGCTACGTAAGGACAATACCGGAGTAGGACGGTTTTGTTGCCAAACCGTTTCACCTGTTTGGGTGGATAATCCGTTCAGTTTGCCATCAATTGTACGGAAGGCAACGCGACCTTGTGTTGCTGTCGAAACGGAGAGCACTTCACTGTCAAGTGGTTCTACCCAGCGTATACGCCCTGTTTGTTTGTCTAAGGCAATTGCGCTGCCTTTGGTAGTACCCACTAGTACTAACCCATCGCCACCATCGACACCTGCTGTAATCTCCTCACTAATCGGTGTGCGCCACAGCAAACCGCCATTGCGCTTATTCCAGGCACTGACTGATCCACCACCTGCAACGATAATGGCTGTGTCATCGACATAAGGGTAAAGCCGTACATAATCTTTGGCAGTATTGCTACCGGTATTTATTTGCCACAAGGTTTGTACATTAACACTTGGCTGAATAGCCTGTAAGGCTTTGGGCGGATTAGGGTCTTTTTGGGGAAAAATGCTAGAGACTGTATCAGAAACGGTGCTACAAGCACTGAGCATGGTTGTTCCCCATATTAGGGCAGTCAAGGCTATGGCAATACTTCTCATGAGGGCAATCAGACTCCCTTGCCAAGGTTGTCAAGTTTCAGGCGGATCAAGTCTGTAGCACCAGCTTGATTGGTTTCAATCGCACGCTCATAAGCTTGTTGGGCTTTATCCGTTTGTTGACGTGCTACATAAATATCCCCACGAATTTCTTCTTGCAAGGAGGCATAAGCTTTGGGAAGTGAGCGGTTCAATAGTTTTTCGGCTTCATCTAATTGATTTTGTGCGACCAGTACCCTCGCTAGGCGCAGTGTTGCGACATCAGTCAACTCACTATCTTTGGCTTTATCCACTGCCCAGCGCAGCTCAGCAGCCGCTTTATCATATTCACCGGCTTCAGCGTATTGCTTGGCTAGATCCATAGCCGCTAAGGCAGCGTAAGGCGTTGAGGCATAATCATCTTTAAGTGTTAGGGCAAAGCTGGTTTTGGCAGTTTCATCCGCTGCATTTTGCAACTGATAGTAAAGGTTGGAAGAGTTGTTGGCACGATCAGCTTCACGCTTCTGCCAGTACTCACGCCCAAATAAAATAATAATGGCAAGTGCTACACCCGCGATGATGTACTTACCATTTTCTTTCCACCATGCTTTGAGTTCTTCTGCTTTTTCTTCATCGGTTTTATAGTCGGTCATTCATGAGCCCCTGATTACTAAATGGTTTAGTGAAACGTTCGTCTAACCAGCTTTTTGCTTAATTTAAACGGTGCTGCTGATAGTTAAAGCTTGTGCCAATATGTGCCAATGATTGTGGCAATGCTTCCAATGGTAAGCTTTGTTGTTCTGCCTGACCCTGCATGGGTTTCAGTGCAATTTGTCCTTGCCTGAGCTCATCCTCGCCCAGAATCAGACAATAGGCTGCGCCGGATTTATCCGCTCGCTTCATCTGTGTCTTGAAACTACCACCGCCTACATTAGCCTGAATTTTTAAGGCTGGCAAAGCACTGCGTAATTCTTCTGCGATTTTTAGGCCAGCGACTATAGCAGCCTCCCCAGCCATGACGAGATAGACATCAGGCTGATACTGCGGAGTGGGTAATTGTTGCGCTTGTCTTAATTCCAAGAGACGCTCCATGCCCATGGCAAAACCACAAGCAGTGGTTTCATGCCCACCGAGTTGCGCGACTAAGGCATCATAACGGCCACCCGCACAAACAGTGCCCTGCGCACCCAGCTCATCCGTTAACCATTCAAAGACAGTGCGACTGTAATAATCTAGACCCCTTACCAAGCGTGGGTTTATGGTATACGCAATCCCTAAATGATCCAGTAACGCACAGAGCTTTTTGAAGTGCATTGCTGATGCTGCATCAAGGTGATCCTGTAAACTGGGTGCTGCCTCTACCAGAGCACGCATGGCTGGGTTTTTGGTGTCCAAGATGCGTAAAGGATTTGTGTTTAGCCGCCGCTTGGAGTCTGCATCTAGTTGATCCAAGTGTTCTGAAAAATAAGCCACTAGCTTGTCGCGGTAAACCGCTCGTGAAGCTGCTGTACCTAGCGAATTTAGTTCTAGGCGAATATTAGTCAGGCCAAGCTCTTCCCAAAATCGTGCTGTCATAGCAATAAGCTCAGCATCAATGTCGGGGCCTGGCATACCAAAGGTTTCTACACCTATCTGATGAAACTGGCGATAACGGCCTTTTTGAGGATTCTCACGGCGAAACATCGGCCCCATATACCACAGGCGTTGTTGCTGATTATAGAGTAAGCCATGCTCTATACCCGCCCGGACGGTACTGGCTGTGCCTTCAGGACGCAATGATAATAGCTCGCCACCACGATCTTCAAAGGTATACATTTCCTTTTCAACAATATCAGTTGCTTCCCCCACTGAACGTTTGAATAGTTCGGAAAATTCCAGAATAGGTGTACGGATTTCACGGTAGCCATAGCGTTCCAGAATAGATGCAATGGTTTTTTCCAGATACTGCCAGTTGGCCGACTGTTCTGGCAATGTATCGTGTACGCCTTTGATGGATTGTATGTTCTTGCTCATATACTTTGCTTAATTGACGGTAAAGGCCGAAACATTGCCGCGTGTGTGTGGATCTTGGTCATACAGTTGACCATTTAAATACAACTTTACCCCACGGGCATTGCCTACTTTGAAGGAAAGCGGCGTTCTGGTTTTGAATTCTTTCCAGGTATTTGCCGTATTCAAGGCTTCAAAAATAATACGGCCACTGCCATCTTTTATCTGCATCCAAGCATCTTCGTAAAATTCCATACGCACCCTCACTGTACCATCAATCGGTTGTCGCCGAGTGCTTCTGCTTGTGGCAGATGATGTTTGCTGCGGGGTGGTACTTGCTGTCGTCTCGGGTATGGCCGTTGGCATTGAATCGGCTGTCGTGCTGCTTGTTGTGCTGTTCGCATGTGTGCTGTCGTTATTGTTATCCAAACCTGAAATCAGTGGCTCTGTCGGTGTGCTTGGCGTTGCAGTTGGTATTAGCGCTTGTCCGGGTTCTACTAAACCAATCGCAGTCGTTCCATCGGGTATAGCGGTTGCCGCTTCTGCATCGGCACTTGTTTCAGCACCAGCATGGTTTGTACCAGTAACACTGCTATTTGCATCTGCCGCTGTATTTGTAGCAGTCTCCTCTGCATTGGGTGTTGTGCTGCTGCTTGTTTCGGCTGTTTCGTTATTTTCCTTTGCAGCATTACTAGCGTCTGTATTTTCTGTGGTTTGATCTGCCCATACCAATTCACCGTCTGGATTAGTTGCGTCTTGAGCTAACTTATCACCGGATGAGGATGCTGGGGTATCTTGCAAAGAGCTGCTATCAGCCAATACAGCACTTTCAATGGGTTGAGTAATGGCTCCCTGTGCAGAAACATTGCTGGACGGTGTATTGGCATCACCTGGTTTGCGAGGAATAGCACCCGCTGAATCTAAGGGCGTGGTGGCAATGGTTGCCACCTTGGGCTGAGCGCTATCTGAAGAAAAAGACTGCCACAGATTACCCGCCCACTGGGCTACACCGGGAACCAGTGACAATAGACCCAGTAAAACAAGCAGACCCACCAAACTGAGCAGCTTTAGGGCGGTGGGAGACAAGCTGGTATTATTGCTCTGTGTAGCACGCTTGACTTGGGCGGTTTGGTGAGTGCCTGAAGTATAGTAGTTGTAAGTTTGTTTTGGCTCAGCACCACGCAAGACTTCATAGGTATGAATCAAATCTTGCGCATCACTGTCATCCAAGCGAGCATAGGTACGCAAATAGCCGCGTACATAGGGAGGATCAGGTAGCTCATCCAGTTTTTCATTCTCCAAGGCACGCACAATGGATAAAGCCAGCCGCATATCAATGGCCGCTTGCTCCATGCTCATGCCAGCCCGTTCACGAATGGTCTGTAATTTGCGTGTCAGGTCACCCGGCTGTGGGGGTGTATCGTCCTTAGGTTGTTCACTCACTGTGTTGTTATCCTCTGCCTTGGCAGTTTCCGTCTTGCCGTTTACCACACCCAATTTCAGATGATAAATGCTTAAATCTGATAAATGCTTAAATCAGTTCAACTTCCTTGCTTGCTCACTTTTGGGGAAGCGTGCTATCAAGGTATTAGCACATTTTTCTGCTTGTGTCAGCTCGCCTAACGCTTTATGAATATCACTACATAGTAGTAGTGTTTCTGGCGTATCCCGAGCTAACTCATTATAACGGTATAGAAAAGCTTGTGCTCTAGCATTCTGTCCCTGCAAATGCTCTAATTCTGCCATGTGATATAAAGCTAATGGAAATTTGGCATTGATTTGCAAAGCTTTTCGCAGATAGCTAGCCGCCTGTTGGGAATGGCCACTGCGTTGTAAACAAATACCTGCATTTGCCCAAGCAAACTCAGGTGTTTGATACAAAGGATCTTTCAATGCTGCTGTAAATGCCTGTATCGCTAGCTTGTATTGTCCTTGCCGACACAAATGTGATCCGTAATTATTCAATAGCTCCGGGTTTTTACTGTCTTGTCGCACTGCTTTGCGAAAATAATCATTGGCTAGTTTGTGATTGCCTAATCTGTCTTGTAGCATCGCGTAATAATGTTGGGCACTCGCTGAGCGTCTGTCTTTGGCTAATGCTTTTTCTAGGTATTCTTTAGCCAATGGCAAACGATTTTTTTGTAAGTAGCCCGCCCCTAGCTGCGCATAATATTCAGCGGCTTTGTTACTCTCTTTTTTGGTATTGCTGCACCCAGCAACTGCCAAGCATAGCGAGGCAATGGCCAGCATTTTTGTTATTTTCATTCGTTTATTGCCCTTATTGCTGTTTTTCTATACGGGCGAAATGTATTTTTCTGCGGCTACGGTCATTGACTTTGCCCGCCAACTGACCACAGGCTGCATCAATATCATCGCCCCGTGTTTTTCTGATGACCACAGTATAACCTGACTCAAGCAAGATGTCGCGGAAGCGGTAAATCCGATTGTTGCTGGAACGCTTATAGCCTGTGTCAGGGAACGGATTAAAAGGTATTAGATTGATTTTTGAAGGTATACCGCGCAACAGTTTAGCCAATTGCCGTGCCTGTTTATCGCTGTCATTTATACCTTCTAGCATGACATATTCCCAAGTGATATGTTTACGTAAAGTCTCTTTTTTGTCCAGAAAGCGCTGACAGGTTTTCAATAATTCACGTATAGGGTATTTGCGATTTAATGGCACTAGTTTGTCACGTAATTCATCATTGGGTGCATGCAGCGACACGGCCAGCGATACATCCAAGGTATCTGCCAAGCGATCCAGTGCGGGTAAAACGCCTGAAGTGCTGACGGTGACTCGGCGGCGGCTGAGACCATAAGCATGATCATCCAGCATTAAGCGGAGGGCAGAAACCAGATTGTCAAAATTCAGCAAAGGCTCACCCATACCCATCATAACCACATTACTGACCATGCGTGTGCCTTTGGGATCTTTTTGTAAAGTGCGTTTGGCAATCCATAATTGTCCAATCATCTCAGCCACACTTAAATTACGGTTAAAACCTTGTCTGGCAGTGGAGCAAAACGTGCAGTCTAGCGCACAGCCTGCCTGTGATGATACACAGAGCGTGCCACGATCCTCTTCTGGAATAAACACCATTTCAATAGCGTTGCCGTCTGCTAGCCTTAGCAGCCACTTACAAGTGCCATCGGTGGATTGTTGTTCCATAATGATTTCAGGTGCACGGATTTCAGCATGCTGCTGCAAAAAAGCGCGCAGCGCCTGGCTGAGATTCGTCATTTGCGCTATATCATCTACACAATATTGGTGTAGCCATTTAATCACTTGTGTGGCACGAAAAGGTTTTTCGCCATGCTTGACGAAATAATCCTTCAAAGCCTCATGGCTAAAGTCCAGTAAGTTGATTTTTGGGTGAGAATTAGACACAAATAAACTAAATCAGTTGTTAAAAAACCAATGTGTGCAATATTAACGATAGGGCGTACATTGACCCCCTATCTTGTTGATGAGACGACTTTTGCTTAGCGTGTACGCGGACACAGACCGTCTTTGCCAAAGAAAAATTTAATTTCAATGTTGGCATTTTCTAGGCTGTCAGAGCCATGTACGGCATTTTCGTCGATACTATTAGCAAAGTCGGCACGAATAGTACCCGCAGCGGCGTCCTTAGGATTAGTAGCGCCCATTAATTCCCGATTTTTGGCAACAGCATCTTCGCCTTCTAGAACTTGTATCATTACAGGACCTGAAGTCATGAAGCTAACCAATTCACCAAAGAATGGGCGCTCTTTATGCACGGCGTAAAAACCTTCAGCTTGTTCTTTGCTGAGGTGTATCATTTTAGCTGCTACAATTTGCAGGCCAGCGTTTTCAAAACGGCTGTAAATTTGACCGATTACATTTTTGGCTACAGCATCAGGTTTGATAATAGAAATAGTTTGCTCAATGGCCACAGTACAACTCCAAGTAAGTCTGTTCAGTTTGGGTTAAAATAGAATAGTTTGCAGGCGCAATTGTAATGCTTGCATGGAGCGCAAGTAAACGGCTTTACGCTAGCTACTTGGAGAAGCTAAACCAATTTGGCCGACAGCAAGACTTATACGCTAATGGGTCAGTAGTGAATCAACTGGTCTGTTATGTTGTCGTTTGACTACAATTGAAATAATTATGTAATGAAGAGGATCAAGGACTAATGCCATTTTCTTTGCAAAAAACAGGGTTGGGAATTGCTGCCCTGTGTGCCGTTCTGGTATCGCCGTGGGCGTTGGCTAATAATCAGACATCAGCCATTGGCACTAATACGAATGAAATTACTGAAGATGATTCCAGTGTGCCCTTTATTGATTTATTCCGGGCTGCATTGCCTTTTGAAGAAGCACGCCCTTGGTTGACAGGTGCCAAGGTGCAAATGGATGCGAATGGTTGGCCCGCTCGCTTGAATGGGCAAATTGCAGGTACACGCTTTTTGAGTAATATGCCTGCGGCTGCTATCCCGCCAGGCTATTACACCGTGTTATATAATGGACAAGGTAAAATTCAGTATGGTGGTGATGCTAAACTGATCGAGAGTAATCCCGGCCGTGACATTATTCAGTTGGAAGCGGGTTCCGATAATAAATATGATGCCACCCTGCGTATTCGTGAGTCTAATCCCAGAGACTATTTACGGGATATTCGTATTTTGCCACCGGATGGTATTTGTGCTGACAATCCTTTTCGGCGTGTTCCTGACGCGCGTTCTTGTCGTGGTAACTTTCAGCCGTTTGTACAAAACTATGCGCAATTAATTTTTAATCCTGATTACCTGAACTACATGAAGGATTTTAAGGCTATCCGCTTTATGAACTTCAGTGGCGTCAGTAATGATCCCAAAGGTACATGGGATCAGCGCCGCAAACTGACGGATGCCACTTGGGGTGGGAAGCAGGGAACACGGGGTGCGCCAATTGAGATTCAGATTGCTTTAGCGAATGCAGTGAATGCTCATCCTTGGTTCACCATTCCTCATGCAGCGGATGATACTTATGTTGTTCGCTTTGCGCAGCTAGCCAAGCAGAAGCTAAGACCGAATCTGCGTCCTCATATTGAATACAGTAATGAAACGTGGAACTTTATCTTTTTACAAGGTAATCATGTGCGTGACATGGGCATGAGGTTGGGCTTGGATACCAATAAAAACCGTGCGGGTTACCGCTATTATTCCCAACGTTCGGTAGAAATTTTCAAAATTTGGGAACGTGTCTTTGGTGGTCCACAGCGCTTGGTGCGTATTTTGTCTGGCTGGACGATTGATGAAGGTGTGACTGAAACGATTTTAGGGCATAAAGACGCTTATAAGCATACCGATGTATTTGCGATTGGTCCTTATTTTTTTGGTGATCACCAGTCTGTGCGTTTGGTGCGTAATTTACAGGAAACCTTTGCATTATTAACCGATGATCAATACCGTTATTCAATTAATAATGTATTAGGCTTTGTGCGTAAGCAAAAAGCCTTGGCGGATAAATATGGTGTAAAATTAGTAGCTTATGAAGGTGGGCAGGGTTTGGTCGATTTTAAAACCAAGTCAGATAATGAAATGCCTAATCCTCTCTTATACCAAGCTAATCGTCACCCTAATATGGCACGTTATTACCAACAATTCTTAGAAGGTTGGCGTCGTGAAGGTGGTACATTATTTATGCACTATACTTCACCACGTACTTATCGCCGCTATGGTGCATGGGGTAGTAAAGAATATATTAGCCAACCTTTGAGGGAAGCCCCTAAGCATCAAGCCTTGCTTAACTTTATTCGGGTTCGTCCTTGTTGGTGGCAGGGATGTAATCGTTAAGCGTATTGCTGGTACGAAACCCTCATCCCAAGCCCATCCCTAAGCCACTGCACAGTGAGGAGATCAGTGAGTCAGGCACTGGAGGGGTGAGGGTCTTCAATTTCATGCCTCATAGAACAAATAATACAGTCCGCGGATCAAATAAATTAATCCTGATCCTAGGATGAAACAAGGCAAGGTCAGTTTCATCCATAAACTTATTAAATGCTGTAAGTCCTGCTGGTTTAAGCTGGAAAATAATACGCCTGCTTTGGGATCGCTTTGCATTATTAGTAGGCTTAGCAAGACCCCGCCAAGTAATCCCATAAACAGAGTAAACGATAAAGTGGAGTTTCGTGTGTTCATTGCTGTTTTATAGCAGTCTAGTCATTAATACGGCTGATGCTATCTGGTTAGATGGACAGCTAAATTTGACAAGCTGAAGTTGCAGGGGTTTGCTTTCCTTTTATCGCAGTTTGCTTGTTGCACTTGCTGTATTTCCGCACAATCATCAATCCCTATTAATAAAGATAATCCAGCTATGAGTTTGGCGATTGTGTATAGCCGCACCAATGCAGCTTTAGAGTCCCCTTTGGTTAGTGTTGAAACCCATTTGGCCAATGGTTTACCGTCTTTTGCCATTGTGGGTTTACCAGAAACGGCGGTAAAAGAAAGCCGCGATCGGGTACGGGCAGCCATTACCAATTCAGGTTTTGCCTTCCCCGTCAAGCGTATTACGGTCAATCTTGCACCCGCAGATATTCCTAAAGATGGCGGACGTTTTGATTTGCCGATTGCTTTGGGTATTTTGGCGGCAAGTGGACAAATTCCAACGGATGCTTTAGCTGAATATGAATTTATCGGCGAACTATCTTTGGGGGGGCAATTGCGTGGTGTACGTGGTGTCTTGCCAACAGCGGTTAATGTGCAAAATAGTCAACGTAAATTGATTCTGGCGCTGGATAATGCTGAAGAAGCGGGCTTAATTCGTGATTTGACTGTTATGCCAGCCACTGATTTGCGGGCAGTGGTACATCATTTGCAGGGTGATGAGCCTTTGGCACGTTTTCAAGTAGACATCCAGCGCCAGTCCATTGAATACCCTTTTGATATGGCGGATGTTAAAGGCCAATTTACAGCACGGCGCGCTTTAGAAATCGCAGCAGCGGGTGGGCATAATCTGCTGATGGTAGGACCACCTGGAACAGGTAAAACCATGTTAGCGAGTCGTTTAGTGACGATTCTGCCCGATCTGAGTGAACAAGAGGCACTGGAGTCCGCTACGATTGCTTCCATCAGCAATCAAGGTTTTGATGTTAGTCAATGGGGTTTACGTCCTGTGCGTGACCCGCATCATACTTCGTCAGGTGTGGCTTTAGTGGGGGGTGGTTCGCAGGTTAAGCCAGGAGAGATTTCACTGGCACATCATGGCGTTTTGTTTTTGGATGAGTTGACCGAATTTGATCGTAAGGTATTGGATGTATTGCGTGAACCTTTGGAAACTGGGCGAATTACTTTATCGCGTGCAGCAAGGCAAGCGACTTATCCGGCGCAATTTCAATTAGTGGCTGCGATGAATCCATGTCCACAGGGGCGCGTGTGTGATTTGCGTGAAAACTGTGAATGTACACCGGATCAACAAAAACGTCACCGTTCCCGTATTTCAGCCCCTTTTCTGGATCGCATTGATTTGCAAGTAGATGTACCCCAGGTCAAACAAGCTGATTTACAGTCGCTGCAAGCCGGTGAGGCGAGTGCAGTCATTCGTGAGCGTGTCGAAAAAGCGCGTGCCTTGCAATTAAACCGACAAGGTAAAATCAATTGTGCTTTAAGTGGGCGCGAAGTGGATAGCGTTTGTGCCTTGGAAAAACGTGACCAGAACTTGCTAAGCCATGCGATGGAACAATTTAAACTTTCAGCCCGTGCCTATCATCGTATTTTGAAAGTCTCACGCACCATTGCTGATCTAAGCAATAGTGAAAAGATTTGCACGGTACATTTATCCGAAGCTTTGTCTTATCGAGCAATGGATCGCTTGGCTGCGCTTAGCTAGGCTGGGCAATCCGGTTTCTTAACACGCCGATTTTTTCAATTTCGCATTCCACGACATCACCGGGGTGTAAAAATTCTGGTGGTTGACGGACAAAACCCACGCCGCTTGGTGTTCCTGTAGCAATTATATCGCCTGATTCCAGCGTCATGCTGCGTGATAAAGTAGCAATAATTTCCGCTATATTAAACAGCATCATGCGTGTATTGGACGCTTGTTTGCTAATACCATTCACTCGACAAGCAATATTTAAGGCATGTGGTTCAGGAATGTCATCCGCCGTAACAATATGTGGGCCGATGGGGCAAGCACCATCGAGGCTTTTGCCGAGAAAGAATTGTTTGTGATGGTGTTGTAGATCACGCGCACTTAAGTCATTAATCACGGTATAGCCAAAAATATGCTGCAAGGCATTTTCTTCACTAATCTTGTGTCCGCCTTTGCCAATAATGATGCCTAGTTCGGCTTCCCAGTCGAGTTGGGAACAGGTTTCGGGGTCAAATGGAATGTCTGCTTCATGAGCCGTTACACTGCTCGTCGCTTTGGTAAAAACAATAGGGTATTGCGGCTTTTTAGCACTGCGGCCTACGTGTTCGGCGGTTTCTTCGGCGTGTTCTAGGTAGTTCAGACCTAGGCACATAATATTTTTGCGGGGGCGCGGAATAGGGGCGAGCAGGGTGACTGCTTGGGGTTTGACTTGCATAATGGGAGTAATAGACTGCAATGCCTTTGCCAAGTTAGGTGCTTGCTCAATTAATCGCTGCATATCATGCCAAATAATTTGATCAAAATTAGGATCTAGGGCAGGCAAGACATAATGATTGCCTTGATCAATAAATACATAAGTTTGATTGTGATAAAAACAGGAACCTAGTTTCATACTTTTCTCTTTTGATGGAAGACAGACAGGGACGGCAGTCATCAAATCCGTGGGTGAGTGTAACAGGTTTAAGCGCTAGCTTGTTGCGCGGCTTTAGCACGGCGTTTTAGCCAAACTTCCAGACCTTGTGCGTTCAAATCAGCATCGAATGCTAATAACTCGCGTGCTTTAGCTTCATCCAATGGGCTAGCTTTTGCTTGAGCATCCTTTACCATGCTATCTAGGATGCGTTGATAAATACGCTGTTGACGACCCTCATCAGCTTGTTGCTCTTCCGCAAGTGCGGTTTCTACCATGACTTTTAGGCTATCACGCAACATACTTTCCATGCGTTTGACATTATCAATGCGTCCGTAGTGCGTTAGGTACATGGCTTGAGGTTGTTGTGCCATCATTTTTTGCAGGCTGTTATCCCAGCCTTCAGGATCGAAGGCGACTGGAGTGGTGGTTGCAAATAGCCAGGCGCCCTCGTCGCTATCAAATTCACGGTAAGAAATGCCAAAGGTATCACCAGTGAAAAAAGAACGTGTTGTATGATCGAAAATGCAATGATGATGGTTGGCATGACCGGGTGTGTCAAAGCATTGTAGTGTGCGACCATTCAAATCCAAGGTTTCCCCATCAGCGGGTGTTATCACACGTTCGGCAGCCACCGAAACGAGTGTGCCATAGTGTTTGGCAAACTCGCTTTCACCATAGACAGCCGTTGCACCCGCTATTAATTTATGGGGGTCTATCATGTGCGGTGCTCCTTTTTGATGCACTACGAGTGTAGCATTTGGGCATAAGCGCATCAGTTCACCTGCACCACCTGCATGATCTAGGTGCACATGGGTAGGAATAACGTATTTGACTTGTTCAGTTGTCATGCCGATTTCACGCAAAGTCTGCATTAGGTTAGGGATGCTGTTATATGTGCCTGTGTCGACAAAAGCGGCTGCGTCCCCTGAGCGGACTAGGTAACAGGAGGCCAGCCCTGGGCGCAGTAATTCGGTTTCAATGCAGTAAATATCATTGCCTAGGTCTTGAAAAATCTTACCCTGCATGGCTTCTCTCCTTAGCGGTCTGTGTGGGATAAGAAAGCTGAAGTGTATGACTTTGTGGGGGGCATTGTCGACATCAGGTTTGTACTGTTGGTTTCTTTGTGCCTAAGCGCGCCAGTCCAGCACCCGTTGAAATGGCGAGGGTGGATTGGGGCGGCGGTCGCCCAAATCTAGGTCGTTCAGTTCGATCGCTGTTCAGTTCATCGGCAAAAAATGAATAGTTTACAGAAACTTGGCGACTTGTGTATAAGGAGATGGCTTTAACAACCGACCATCCCTCCAAAACAACCGATTATTACTTAGAACTCACATCTATCGAACATTATTATATTTCTTTCCTATATTAAGGGATATGGAAATCATTACAAGGACAGAACTTATGACCGGACTGAATAGCATTGACACAACAAAAAAATCATTACATATGAGCTGACAATCGCTTGCCTGGAAGAAAAAAAGAAAAAATTTTTTTATTTGATAGACTTTTTGACAGAGGATGCGTAGAACAAATTAACCATCAAATAGAAAACAAAGGCATTCGTTACGAAGAAGAAACTGGCGAATCACTCTGAAAACTTCAATGATGAAAAAAATCAAAACCATCCCCCTTATCCAAGTCATTGACATTACTTTTCTGAGCTTGTTAATAGCCTATGGTGTGCCCCATATTATTGAGACATTAGTCAATCTGGGTATGTTCAGAGCATCCCGTTGCAGCATTCTTGACGTAGGGTGTCACGGAACATTCGATCTGGTCGTCGTCGAGGTTCGACGACTG
>PDWI01001225.1_pt1 | contig 59926 bp, 58 predicted proteins | sample 1430891 | NCBI WGS metagenome assembly PDWI01 (sample SAMN01162508, study PRJNA174530) | Oral metagenome, whole genome shotgun sequencing project. | biome: Marine environment; feature: Marine mammal; material: Swab sample of the gingival sulcus; isolation source: swab sample of gingival sulcus... | reverse complement strand
CATGCTAAGCTGCAATTATCTCAATGAACCGCCGTATACGGATCCGTACGTACGGTGGTGTGGGAGGTGGCAGCAGTAATGCTGCTACCTACCCGATTCGGTTACGCTGGATTTACGCGACGCAACAACTGCCATAGGCACAGTAGGCACATGAACAAAAACAGCAACAGGGTTTGCATGGGAATCGACATGCCCATAAAAGTCCAGACCACATCCGCGCAGTTGCCATCCCCCATCAAAACCAGGCGAACGGTCTCGCTAAAGGGTAGCGCCTCCAGCATGTATTCCAGGCTGGGGCCGCAAGCGGGCGCTTGATCCTCGGGCAGGCTTTGCAGCCATATGTGACGACCCGCCACTGCCGCACCGGTGCCAAACATCAATAATGCCAGCGCCGCATACACGCGGTGCATAATCCCGCGTGAGTTGTGTAGTGCAGCGATAAAGGCGATTGTGCCACCAGCAATAAGAAATACACGCTGCGTCATGCACAGGGGGCAGGCTTGTAGATTTAGCGCGCCCTCCAGATAGAGCACGGCAAAGAGCATGCCGATAACGGTTAGCGCAGTCATACTAAAAAAGGTAATGCGCGGGGTGAACATCGCCAGCAGTGCATTCATTGTAGTTGGTCAGCTCCTTGGTTTATAAGTCGTGATATTGCGCAAAGTAATGCGCGAGGTGTTGGTCAAAGTCTACCGTATCGGTATCTTCAATGGCTTTTTGTTTGGCCTTTGACAGCAGCGCCTGTTGGCGAAAATCTTCCGCGACGTCCGCTGCCAGTTCGCGGTTCTTGAAATGGCGACTCCAGCGTTCGGAGTAGTTCATGGCAAGGCGTAAAAAGGGCAGCTTGTGTTCGCGCATTTCACGCACAACTCGCGCCGATGGCGTAAGCTCCGGGTCGTCCACTTTGGCCTTTTGCGCGGTTAGTGCGATGTTGTAGTCGTGGCTGTCCTCCCAGGCCTCATCAAGTAGATCGGCGATGGGTTCCATGCCCGACAGAATGGCTGCCGCCATCTGTTTGAAGGGGCGATCCCCTTTGGGGTTGCTAAGCATCAGTCCCGGTTCTCTGCCTCGATTGACCACCGTGGCGATGTTTTGATTGATCGCCGCTTTTTCTTTGAGGTCGATATCCGGGCTGTCATTGAGCAGGCAGTACAGTAGAAAAGTGTCTAAGAAGCGGATTTGCTCAGCATCGATACCGCAGGGTAGGAAAGGGTTGACGTCTATACAGCGCACTTCCACGTACTCAATACCGCTTTGCTGTAAGGCTACCAGTGGTGCCTGCCCGCTTTCGGTCACTCGCTTGGGGCGAATCGTGCTGTAGAACTCGTTTTCAATTTGCAGCAGGCCATCGCCCAATTGGCGATATTCGCCATCGACTTTGACACCAATTTCCGCGTAGGCTGGGTGTGGCTCCAGGATGGCGGATTTTAAGGTGCTGATGTAGTTTTCAAGTGCGTTATAGCAGACCTTTAGACCTTTTTGCGCATTACTTTGATACCCCAAATCACCCAGGCGCAGGGATGTGCCGTAGGGTGCGTAATAGCTGTGACCTTTGTCGTCAAAAGCTTCCAGACCGTGGGTGTCACCGTCGCGCAGGAAAGTAGAGCACAGTGCGGGACTTGCGCCAAACAGGTAAATAAGCAGCCAACTGTAGCGCTGGAAATTGCGGATGAGCCCTAAATAGCGATTGGTAATAAAGCTGCCTAATTCGCCGGGTCTGCCCTGCGCCTCCCACAGGTTTTGCCACCAGTCTTTGGGCATGGAGAAATTGTAATGAATACCGGAAATGACCTGCATCAAACGGCCATAGCGGTGGCTCAGACCCCGTCTGTACACGGTTTTCATCGTTGCCAGATTAGAGTCGCCAAAGCGCGCCAAGGGGATGGACTTATCGTCCTCGATAATGCAGGGCATGCTGGCGTTCCAAAGCAGTTCTTTGTCCAGGGAGCGCGCCACAAAGCTGTGGATATCCTCCAGTGTGCCAAGGGTTTCATCGATGGAGGTGCTGACCGGGGTGATGAATTCCAGCAGCGCCTCGGAAAAATCTGTGGTGATGGAGGCATGGGTAAGCGGCGAGCCGAGCGCGTCGGGATGTGGGCTCTGGGCGAGCGTGCCACCTGCATTGATACGCAGGCTTTCCTTTTCCACGCCCCGGCCAATTTGGGTTAAACACCGTCGCTGCTCAGGGGTGTTAAACAGGCGTATGTCGAGTTTTGGGGTTGAGGGCAAAGCGTATTACTCCTGATCAGTGGCTGCGCCTCGCAAGGCTTGTCAATGGGGACACTATAACGGCGACAGCCTCCTGAGTACAGGCGCAATCATTGGCGCTTTTTAATACATAGACTCTTTCGGCATTGGGCAGCAAAGTTTCTGTATTTTTGTGCAACTCGAAGCTGCGCGACAAAGATTTGGGTGATACCTTTTCTGGCAGTGGCCGCCGTTTTGATGAGGGGGCATTTGCGAGACATAAAGGAGTGTAGCCGATGAGTAATATCACCGAGTGGCTCAAGCTGCTGGCGACCAAAAACGGCTCTGATTTGTACTTGAGCACCGGCGCGCCGCCCTGTGCGAAGTTTGACGGTAAATTGAGACCCATTGCCGATGACCGGTTGCGCCCTGGGGATGTGCGCAAAATCGCTGAGGGCGTGATGGACGATACCCAGCGGGCGCAGTTCGAACAGGAGTTGGAGATGAACCTGGCCATGTCCATCTCTGGCTATGGACGCTTTCGGGTGAATATTTTTCAGCAGCGCAATGAAGTATCAATGGTGTGTCGTAATCTCGTGTCCACGATCCCCCACTGGGAAGATCTGGGGTTGCCGCCAATACTGATTGAAAACATTATGAAAAAGCGCGGTTTGATGCTGTTTGTGGGCGGTACGGGTTCCGGTAAGTCCACCTCGCTTGCGGCGCTGATTGATTATCGCAATATGCATTCCAACGGTCATATCGTTACTATCGAAGACCCGGTGGAGTACGTGCACAACCATAAGAAGTGTATCGTGAATCAGCGGGAGGTCGGCGTGGATACGCGCAGTTGGCATGCGGCGTTGAAAAACACCCTGCGTCAGGCGCCGGATGTGATTTTGATTGGCGAGATTCGCGATAGAGAAACCATGGAGCACGCAATCGCGTTTGCCGAAACGGGACACCTGTGTATCTCTACCCTGCACGCCAACAACGCCAACCAGGCTTTGGATCGCATCATTAACTTTTTCCCTGAAGAGCGTCGCAATCAGCTATTACTGGATGTAGCGTTGAACCTGCAGGCCTTTGTTTCACAGCGCCTGATGCCGGTCAAAGGTGGTGGCCGGCGCGCTGCATTCGAGGTGTTGCTGGGCACACCGATAGTTCGCGACCTGATTATGAAAGGTGATATTGAGAGCATCAGGGAAGTGATGGAGAAATCCATCAACATCGGTATGCAAACCTTCGATCAGGCGATATTCAAACTCTATCAGGAAGGCGCTATCAGCTATGATGAGGCCCTTAAAAACGCCGAATCGCCCAACAACGTGCGACTAAAAATCAAACTGGCTGCGAATCAGGGAGAGCTGCCAAATCAGCCTGTCAAAAAAGAGTCTGCCAAATTCAGTTTGCAGAGCCTTGACGATTAGGCGCGGCTTGGGCATTTGTTTTTCTTGCTGGCGATCACAGCATAACTTATGGGTATTAAAAACTAATAGAAGATTCCCCGTCGTGCTCGTGAGTTATCCGGGTTCGACATAATGATTTGACCTGCCCTACCTCTCGTCTCCTTTCTTTCTCATAGAACGCAGTTACAACTCATGGCCCGGCAATCTTGAAGCTAACACGCTCTACACAGCAGTCGCGCGGTAAGCGCCTGAAGGGGCGTTCGAGGCCACGGATGGCCGAGACGAGCTTACAGGGATGTACTTGCAGCGTCCCCGCAAGGGGCTTGCCGCGCGGCTGCCGGGCGCGAAGCTAAATGTGAGAGGAAGGGGGACAAAGAAAGTTGCTCAAACATCATGAAAACCTTAGCTACCGCTGCGGTTAGAATGATTTTGGGCAAGGTTCGAAGTCATTTTTTTCGAAAAGCCATTTAGGTATTGTTTGTATAGTTCTTTTTTCTAGCGATCACGGCATAACTTTTTGATATTAAAAGACTAATAGAAGATTCTCCACCGTACTGGTGAATTATCCGGGTTAGTAAGGGGGGGTCTTATTGACACGTGAAGACCACTGATGCTGGTCTGAACCCTCAGCGTTAAGCAGCTCCAGCCCCGCTCGATAACTGCCGTGTCGAGTTTTCTCGCACCATACAACCTGTGCGGCCATAAACAGCGGTGTGGCGTTGTCCGTAAGCTCAGCGCCAATCTGATAAATGGCACCAATGTTCAGGGGTTGCTGGCTGTGGACACACAGACCCTTGGCGGAGACATTGATGGTTTGGCAGGGCAGTATTTGGTTACTGTGAATATGGTTACCAAGACGCGGGTTGATTTCAATCAGGACGCGAATATCCTTGCCTATGCGGTGGTGTTGTCTGGCTTCTTCAGTCATTGCGGCTATTCCCTTCTTTAAGCGAATCGCGAAAACTGGAACGGGTTTCGATAATATCAACCAGATCTTGCTCGACCAGTTCCGCAAGTTCCTCACCTGATAATTCCCGTAACTTGATGCCATCGCGATTGACGAAAATGTAGTGGTCGCGTTCCATATCGTGCACTGCCAGGCGCGCCAGCATGGGGATTCTGAAATCGTGAAAGCCCAGCCAGCTTCCCATGGGCAGGTAAATACTCAGCGCGGGCGAGGGCGCGGACACGCCAGCATCGCTGGCGCTATCGGGATCTTCTATCAAGGCATAGTCTTCATCGTCAACGTCAACGTAGTCCTGGTCGCCAAAATCGCTTAAAAAGGCGTTTTCTTTGTCGAACTCCGCCAAAAAGAAGTCGGATGCTTTTGGCTCTTGTTTGCCTTGCGCCCGCCCGGCTTGTTCTACCTGACGGGCGGCCTCTTTGGCCGATTCTTCTTCAGTCAGTCGTTGCGCCGCTTTTGCCGCGGCCTCTTCTTCGGCCAGTCGCTGCGCTTCTTTGGCCGCTGCTTTCTCGGCTTTGCGCCGTGCTTTTTTCTCAGCTTTGCGCCGTGCTTCTTCTTCGGCGATACGTCTTGTTTCTTCTTCAGCTGCTTCAGCCTGGTGAGCGGCTTGTTCTGCTGCGCTCTGTTCGGCCTCTACTTTCGTTTCGACCTGTTCTTCTGCTTGCACCGCTTCTGGTATAATGTGCTCCGTTTCCTGTTGCGCCTCGACTGCATCTTGTAGTGCCTGCGCCGCTTTGTCGTAGCTCTCTTGGTCGCTGATGCCCGCGGCCCATGCCAGACTCAGGCTAAAGCTGTTTTTGTTGGCCAGTTTTTCCACCGCACCGGCGCGGTATTCGCGCTCGAACTCGCGGTAGGTGGTCGCAACGGTTTTTACGCCTGCCTGGTTGACGAATAGCAGTTGCTGCTCCTTTTCAAGTCGCAGGGCAAGTTGCACTCTTTGGCGGCCGCTGTCAGTCTGTAATTCAAACCAGTCCCCGAGTGCCATGTCATTAATGTGCGCTGGAATGTCGTCGCTATCGAGCGGATCGGCGGTGGTGCTCTCCACATGCAGCGTATCGGCTTCGCCTCGCTCGGGCTCTTGTTTTTTCATGAGTTGCAAGTGTGCAAGCTCAACCAGGCCCACTGCATCGGCGGTCGCTTCACTGTCATGTTGCAGGCTGACCACCCATTTTTTTAGCTTTACAGGCAGGTCTGAAGCCGCTTCAAAGACCTTTTTACGCATTGCTTCGGGAGATTTGTGCTCCATATTGGCATCGCTCACCGAGTCTATCAGCTCGTGGCTGATATCGCTGACCGTCTTCCATTGCTCAGACTGGGAGCCGTGCTTCAGGGCGATCAGTTGCAGGCTGTCATACCATGAGCCGTGCAGGAACTTGATCACAGATAAGGGGAGCTGGTGGCCTTTACACAGTTCATTGAGAAAATCTGCCGCCACGTGTCGCGCTTGGTTAGCTTTGATGCGCCCCTGGTTGGAGTCCACTACCCGTTGCACCATGCGCTTGATACGCGCCCGGTCTTTTTTACAGGCCTCGGCGACTTCATCGGCTTTGGCTTTTAACTCATTGAAGTCAGGCAGTGCGCGATTTTCCCTGTCGGCAGCGGCTTCAACCCACTGCTGACTCTGGGCGACGAGGTCATCTATAAGGCGTTCCAGTGCTTTTCCGGCACGTCCAAGTTGCGGCTGCCAACCTACAGCGCGATTTTGTAGCGTATCCATGAGTTGGTGCAGTGGATGCTCACCGGGCACCAGGAAGTCCGCATCGGTGACTGCGCACAGGGTCAGCAGCGGCCGTATTTGACGCAGTTTGCGCGTCAGGCTGTTATCCAGTGGATACTGCTGCTCCCAGTATTGCAGGGCGATGCCCAGCCAGCACAAAACGGCGCTGTATTGCGGCGAAGGCCCCATGGTTTCGTTGGCTTCCGCACAGGCCTGACTGATGGCATCCAGGGGGAATTCATCTACCTGGGTGTAGCGCGTACAGTAGTCGATGAGTTGCGCTTCGCTCAAGTACAGGCTCGCCGTCACCGAATTCTGGGTGGAACCCGGTGCAAAGCTCTCCATAATCTGTGGTAACACAGAGAACGGATACGGAAATTGTTGAGCGTGAGTTTTCAGCGGTTTAACTTCCAAAACTTATATGATGTTGCGGCACGCTCAACAATAGCACCAAACCCGTCCAATGCCACGGGATAGGTGGTTTTTTCTGCAGTTTTGTGTGGGAACCGGATCTTTGCACGCTGTCATGGCTGTGCTCAGGGGCTTTTTCTGCGGTGGCTTTTTTGCGGCGATGTTTGCAGCCCCGCATTGGCGTATTACGCTACCTCGACTGTCTTAGCAATTGATCGACAATGCGTTCCAATTGCCGCAGGCTGCTGCACTGGGCTGTGAAATGGCAGGCGCTTTGATAGCGAAGCATCTCTGAATCACCTGTACCCCAGATTACCTGAGGTTCCGGGTTTAGCCAGATCACCCTGGCGGCGCGCTGGTAAACTGACCGTAAAATATCCAACCGCGCCTCTCCCTGATTGTTGCGGGCATCACCTAAAATAATGACTGTGGTGTGCTGGTTGATGTCGGCGAGGGCGAGTTCGGCAAAGTCGGCCAACGCGGTGCCGTAGTCAGTGGCACCGCCGTATCTCACGTTTACCTGTTCGATGGCGCGCTCAATGGGCTGTTGCTCGAAGTAGTCACTGACTTCACCCAGTTCGCTGGAAAAGGCAAAGCTGCGTACTTTGGGCAGCACGTCCTGCAGGCTGTAGAGAAACATCAGCAAGAATTTGGCGTAAGTGGCTACCGAACCGCTGACATCACACAGGGCGAGTAAATGAGGCTGGTTTTTCCTGGTTTTTTTCCAATGGGTTTGAAACATCAGACCATCATTGGGAATGCCGCGGCGCAGGGTTTTGGCCATGTCCAGTTGGCCGCGTTTGTCGATGCGGCGCTTGCGGGCATAGCGCGCCGCCAGCTTGCGCGCCATTTTACGTACCAGTTCATAGACCTTGTGTTCGTATTCGCGCTCAATGGCGTTCAGATGAGTTTCGGCGAGCTTTCGCTCCATAAACTGCCTGTGGTGCCCTGGCGCTCGGAGCGCATAAGCCTGCTCCACATGCTCTTTGACGCGCTCGCGCAGCAGGGTTTGCATACCTTTAAGAGTATGTGCGGCGCTGGGCCTGTCGGCCAGGGCGTCGATGGCACTCTGCAGATGCTGCTCGCCCATGGCATCTAACATACGGCGGCTGAACTGACCCCTTTGGGTGAACAGGCGCATGGAAGACAGGCCGACGTCGCCTGCGGCCTGGGCGATGGCGATGGCGAGGGTGTCGCCGCCATCCCTGAGTTGCTGCCACAGTTGGGACTCGGCAAAGTCATCCAGTTCCGGGGTCTGTGCGATGGCCTCAGCCAGCTCGGCCTGTTTACTGGCTCTGCTTGGCGGGGTGTCGTCCGCTGCGTTTGTTGCCGAGGATTCGCTGGTGCTTTCAGCCTGGGTATCCCCTTGTGTGCTGTTAGGCACGGCGCTAAAGAATTGGTCGAAGCATTCATAAAAGCGTTGCTTTTCCAGTTCAGACTTGGCCAGTGTTTGTGACAGGCCAAGACGAAGCTGCGCGCGATCCGCAAAGCCCATCAGAGATGCCACGGCGATGGCGTCTAGGGTTTCAGCGGGGGATACGCGCACATCGTGTGAGCGCAGCATGTCAATAAAGCGGATTAAGGTTGCTTCCATAGGTCTATCGCAGTCCGCTGCTTGCACATTACCTGGTAACACTGCTGCGCACGGTTGCTTCTGCCTGCTCGATGTCCTCCTGGAATTTAAGTAATACATTGAGGGTGCTGCGCACCGTGGCCTCATCCAGGCGGTCGGCATGCAGCAGCAGGAGGCTGCGCGCCCAGTCGATGGTTTCTGATACTGCTGGAGCTTTTTTCAGCTCCAGCTCGCGCAAAGAGTGCACAAAGTTGACCAAGTCCCTGCGCAGGGTTTCGTTTACTGCGGGCACCCGGCTTTGCACGATACGCTCTTCCAAGTCTACGCTGGGGAAGGGGATATACAAATGCAGGCAACGGCGTTTCAGGGCGTCGCTGATATCCCGGCTATTGTTGCTGGTGAGAAACACCAGCGGTGCAGTTTTTGCTTTGACGGTGCCGATTTCGGGAATCGAGATTTGATAGTCCGACAGAATTTCCAGCAGCATGGACTCAAATTCGTAATCGGCCTTGTCGATTTCATCGATCAGCAACACCGCACCCGCGTCCTGCTGCATGGCGGTCAGCAGCGGTCGTGGTTCCAGAAAGTCTGGGGAGTAAAAAATGTCGCCGAAATCGTGCAGACGCTCAACTGATTCCGCAAGTCCATGCGCGCCGTGCAGCAGGTCGCCCAGTTTTTCTTTGAGCACTTGTGTGTACAGCAGTTGCTTGCCGTATTTCCATTCGTACAGCGCTTTGGCTTCATCCAGACCCTCGTAGCACTGCAGGCGGATCAGGGGCTGTGCCAACAACTCGGCGCAGGTTTTTGCCAGCTCTGTCTTGCCAACCCCCGGGGGGCCTTCAACCAGAATGGGTTTTTGTAAACGTGCGGCGAGAAACAACGCTGTGCCTATGTTCGCATCGCAAATATAACCGTGTTGTTTAAAGCCCTTGATAATCGTTTCGACCGAGGCGAGTTGAGGGAGATCTGGCGCTGACAAGAGAGTAATCCTTTTACTGCATAAGGGCTCATTGTACTCTAAGCAGCGGTAGCTACGGTTTGAATGATTTTGGGCAAGATTCGAAGTCATTTTTTTCGAAAAACCATTTAGGCACAGTTTGTACATTGGCTTTTGTTGCTATTTACTGCATAACTCATTGATACTAAATAAATAATAGCGGATAGGTCGCCGTACTGGTGGAATATCCGGGTTAGCGCGTCCATGCGCTTCACCCCTGCGGCGGGGCTACGGTTAACATTTTCCCGAAAATGCCATTTACTGGTGTAAGACAACGCTGATGAACAAGGTGATATCCCGGGCTTTCAGGGAGCTGTTTGCCCATTTTGGGTATTGAGATACAATCTTTAGCAAGTAAAGGAATATGCCCAAAACAGGAATCAACATGACGGAAAAAACCCAATCCATCCTTGCTGTACTTTGTATTATTATCGCGTTGGTGCTGTTATATCCGGGGGTGACGCAGCCCGTGCTGAGCCTGTCGGGCACGGTTGCGAAAAGCGATATTGCTCAGCTCGGTATCGATATGCTGGCCGGTGATGACTCGTCGGATCAGATGCATCAGATGTTGTCGGGCATGTCCGCTTTTTTTGGGTTTGATCGGATTGACGGTGAGCTGGAGGTGTACCAAAGTACACGTTCTATTTGGACCACCGTCGAGAGTTTGGCACGCTCGGGGAATCTGGTTGTGGCATTTCTCATCGTATTTTTCAGTGTGTGGATTCCCGTGTTCAAACTCCTGTTGCAGCTAACGGCTTTACTGTTTAGAAAAAGCGCCTGGTGTAAAGCGCTGTGGTCTGTAAACAGTGCACTGAGCAAATGGTCAATGGCCGATGTGTTTGTGATGGCGCTGTTAGTGGCCTATTTGGCTGGCAGTGCCAGTGAGAATATGGGCGAGCTTCTCACCATGCGGGCACAGCTTGAGGTCGGATTTTACTATTTTCTCGCCTACTGCATTTTCTCTATTGCTGCGGGCAGTTTAATGGTGATGCTGAATCGCAGGCGCCGGACGGCATCGTGAGTGCTTGTCCATTTTGTCATTGTGCGGAAACGGTAGCGTTTTACCGTGATAAATTCCGGGAATATCTGCGCTGCAATCGCTGCGCTTTGGTTTTTGTTCCCCCCAGCTTTTTTTTAAGCGCTGTGGAAGAAAAGGCCGAATACGATAAGCATGAAAACGATGTTAACGATACAGGTTATCGGAAGTTTCTCAATCGTCTCGCCGCGCCGCTGATAGCTTCTCTACCGGCAGGCGCGCAGGGGCTGGATTTCGGTTGTGGCCCGGGGCCAGCGCTTGTGCACATGTTGCGTGAGGCCGGATTTGACGTGTCAGCCTACGACCCTTTCTACGCCCCAAACGCGGAGTTACTGACGCAGCGCTATGATTTTATCACCGCTACGGAGGTGGTAGAGCATTTGCACCGACCGTTTGCTGTCTGGCAGCAGTTGTGGGCCATGTTGCGCCCAGGTGGTGTGTTAGCCGTGATGACCAAGCTGGTGCTATCTCAGCAGGCGTTTGCAAATTGGCACTATAAAAATGACCTGACCCATGTGTGTTTTTACAGTAAGCGCACGCTCAATTTTTGGGCGGCAAGACACGGCACGCTGGTGCGCCATGTGGCTAAGGATGCTTTTTTGTTTGCTAAGCCATAGTTTTATGACGCTTATTGCGTTAAAGCACGCTGATACATACGTTGACAATCGCTGAAAAACAACAGCTGCTCTTCATCGCCCAAATAGGGCGCAATCATCGTCATCAATTGCAGTACACCCTGATGGATAACAGCTTCGGGGGGAATGCCATCACCGGTAAGTTGTTGCCAGGGTAGCCAGTAGGTCAGGGTCAAACCTAAGTTGTTGATCAGCCCTTCTACCTGCGAGGTTTCAATGTTCATGACCGAGTGTGAGGTCAGAGATTTGCAAATGCAGTGCAGGGCATTTTTTTTGAGTTGAATTAAACGCTTAAAGCGACGGCGAATGTCGGGGTAGCGTTGGGAGATATCTTCCAGGTTCAGATAAAAAAACCGATAGTGGTACATATCCTCCAGCACAACGTACAAATAGTACCAGTTGTCTTCGATGTGCTGAGCGTCTTCAGCCAGGGGCTTTTCTATGGGCGCATTCAAGGTCTGGCTTAGAGCCGTTTCAAACTGCAAATACAACTCGGCGATGATTTCGTCTTTGCCCTTGAAGTGGTAGTACAGGTTACCCGGGCTGATATCCATCTCATTGGCAATATCAATGGTTGTGGTGTGTGCCTCCCCTTCGATATTGAACAGTTCGAGGCTGGTAACCAAGATGCGATCCCGGGTTTTCATGGCTTGTGTTCTTTACCCGCTGCGGGTGCTGGCTTTTTTGCGCGTTGCTGTTTTTCGTTTCGCGGGTGCTTTGGCTCTACTTGTTGTTTTGGCTTTTGCTTTTGCGGGTGCCTTTTTGCGCGGTGCTTTTTTAGCCGGTGCCTCAATCGCGCCGGATTCCTGTAGTGCCTTGGTTAAGCGATCAAGCTTTCGGCTTAGGGCATCGATCTTTTTCTCGAGTACATCGGTATCGCGAGTGCGTGCAAGCGTAAGATTGTCTCGCACACGCGCAATACGCTCTTCCACCGAACGTGCGGAGCTGCGTGTTCTTTCTACGGATTCCCTCGCTTCTTCTTCCAAAGCAGCACCGGCTTTGACCAGATCTTTGAACAATTTAGGGGTTTCCATGCCCGCTTTTTCCCAGCGATCCTGCGCTTCATCAATCGCGCGACCGTAGGCGCCAATACCTGCCAGCCAAATGCTTTTGGCGATTTCACCGGCTTTGTCGGCAACATTATCTTTTTTCTCGCTCATGCTGTTATCTCCATAGGTAGGCATCTGACTTATTAAAGCAGAAAGCGGCGGGTACGGGAATACAAAGTCACAAATTTACGCGGCACGTACGGCAATGAGCAAAAGCGGGGCAAAAAAAGGGGGAACACGGTGTGCTCCCCAAAAATTCCTGAGAGACAGGAATGTAAGACCGAACCTGGACAGGGTTGCGCTTACGCAGCGCGGTTCAATTTCAGCGTGTCTTTGATGTCGTCAAAGGCTCCACGAGCTTTCTCGACCTGCTTGTCCCACTCCTTGGGCAGCTCAATGTCGTCAATGCTTTTTTTGGCTTCTTTCTCAAGCTTCTCACCGCGCTTGATCAGCTCAGCGTAAAGCTTGTCAGCTTGCTTGCGACGAGCCTCGGCGCGCTTGCGAGCAGCTTTCAGCTGATCTTCGGCTTCGTCAAACAGCTTGCCATAAACACCCAGGCTTGCCAGAAAAACGCGACGACCAGACTGCTGGGCTTTGTCAAAAAAAGTTTCCTGCTTGCGCGCTGCTGCTTTGCGAGTAGTTTTGCGAGCAGTCGTTTTGCGAGCCGCCGGCTTGCGAGTAGTGGTTTTACGCGCAGTAGTTTTACGGGCAGCAGTCCTACGCTTAGGAGCAGCTTTTACTTTGCTCGCAGTCTTGTTTTCTTCAGTTTTGATCGTAGTTGCTTCAGCCATGTCGAATCTCTCCGTGTTTTACTTGGTTAACGCAGCGCTCTCTATTACCGCTGGTGTTGCACGAAAGCGTCCGCTTGCTCAGTGGAAACTAAGATACGTAAAAAAGTTAGAATAAACATACTACAAACACAAAGTTTTCTAAAAAAATGCGTGTATGGGTAAAAGTGCCAAAAGCGGGTTCTGTTGTCGGTCGCCGCGAGGTCTGCTTTTCGGGGCTGCGATCACGTGCGATTCTGAACGGTAGCAGACAGATATAAAAAAAGGGCGAAGCTCGTAAGAGATTCGCCCTCCGTGTTGCGCTCGCTTGATCCTGGTCGCTAGTCGGCTTTAGGACCCGCGTTTACGATGTCTGAACTGACGTCGAACTTGACGATGTTCTCCTGGAACAAACGTGCTAACTCGCGGGCTTGTTGGTCATAAGCAGCCTCATCACCCCAGCTCTTGCGTGGGTCCAGATATTTTTCATCTACACCCGGGATGGCGGTGGGATAGTCCAGATTGAGAATATCTAAATGTGCGGTTGGGGCATTTTCCAGCGTGCCATTTTGCGCCGCGGCAACCACGGCACGCGTGACCGGAATGGGGAAGCGTTTGCCGGTGCCGCCTGGTGCGCCGGAACCGCCTGTCCAGCCGGTGTTGATGAGGTAGACTTTACTGCCAGCTTCGTCGATACGCTTCATCAAAAGTTCGGCATAGTCAGAGGCGGGACGCGGCATAAAGGGCTCGCCAAAACAGGTGGAGAAGGTGGGGTGAATACCCGCTTCTGCACCAAGCTCGGTGGAACCCACACGCGCGGTGTAGCCACTCAAGAAGTGAAAAGCAGCCGCTTCTTTGCTCAAGATAGACACCGGTGGCAGCACGCCAGAGACGTCACAGGTTAAGAAAATAACGGTTTTGGGCTCGCCACCGGAATTGGTTGCGCTGCGTTTTTCAATGTGTTCCAGCGGGTAGCAGCAACGGCCATTTTCAGTCAGTGAGGTATCACAGTAATCGGCAGTATGGGTTTTTTCATCCAGCGCGACATTTTCGATGATTGCGCCAAAGTGAATGGCGTCCCAGATAATGGGTTCATTCTTATGGCTTAGATCAATGGTTTTGGCGTAGCAGCCGCCTTCAATATTAAATACCGAGTCTTTGGTCCAGCCGTGCTCGTCATCGCCGATAAGGAAACAGGCGGGATCCGCGGAAAGGGTGGTTTTGCCTGTGCCGGAGAGACCAAAGAACAAGGTGGTGTCGCCATTTTCGCCAATGTTGGCAGAACAGTGCATGGACATCACGTCCTTTTCTGGCAGCAGGAAGTTTTGCACAGAGAACATGGCTTTTTTCATTTCACCGCCGTAGCCCATGCCGGCGATCAGAACCTTGCGCTGGCCAAAGTTGATGATAACTGTGCCTTCGCTGTTGGTACCATCGCGCTCGGGGTCGCAAACGAAGTCGATGGCGTTGATAATGGTCCACTCCGGTTTACGCGCGGGATTGTACTGCGCGGGGCGGATAAACATATTGTGGCCGAACAGGTTGTGCCAGGCGGCGATGGTGGTGACGCGCACCGGCAGGTAATGGTCGGCGTGCTCGCCCACGTGCAGATGGGCGACATAGCGATCTCTTTCCGAAACGTGATGCTCCAGGCGCTCCCACAGAGCATCAAATTTATCGGCGTCAAAAGGGCGGTTGACCGAGCCCCAGTTGATTGCATCTTCACTGGAGGGTTCGCGAACGATAAAGCGATCTGCTGGAGAGCGGCCGGTGCGTTTGCCAGTAGTGACGCGCAGCGCTCCGGTATCGGACAAAACACCTTCGCCTCGTTTGATTGCATGTTCAATAAGTTTTGCAGGACACAGGTCGAGGTACTCCTGTGCTGATTGCGTGTCTGAGCTCATGTCGGTTCCTGTCAGTACATGGTGGTTTGGGTGTGCGTGTTCGCTGTGGCGTCCGTAGCGGGCGTCATCATCGGCGCATAATTATCGCAGAAAGTGCAGATATAGCAAATCTCATTCCGGTTTAGCCCGGATATTTCACCGGCAAATGGAGTTTGCCCGAAAACGATTTAGGCACAGTCTGCGCATTTGCTTTTGTTGGCGATTTAAGTGTAACTCATTGATATTATTGAGTAATATAAGTATATTCCCCGTGCTGGTGAGATCTTCGGATCAGCGGCGGGGATTGTAGAGCCAACGCTTGAAAGTGACACTATTACACACTATTTGCCGGTGGCGCGGTGAGACCGGCACAGGCATGGCCTATTGTTTCGAGTCCGAACCGGTATAGGTGATGAGATGAGACAGTTCCTCGCGGGAGAACCGATAGTGCTCCTGGCAGAATTCACAGTCCGTGCCTATGGCTGCGTGTTCCTCAAGCAGGTGCTGCAAATCCTGCTGTGGCAGGGCAAATAGGGCGTTGAGAACGCGCTCGCGCGAGCAGCTGCAGTGAAATGCTACCGGGCGAGTGGCGAACAGGCGCAGCTCGTGCTCGTGAAACAGGCGGTAGAGCAGCGTTTCCGGCGATAAGTTCAGCAATTCCTGCTCGGTCAGGGTATCGGCTAAAGCGCAGACCTCTTGCCACTGTTTCTGGCGCATGTTTGGGTCCTGCTCTCTGTCGCTGGGTAATTGTTGCAGCAGCAGGCCGCCCGCACGCTTGCGATCACAATGCAGCCACAGGCGGGTGCCGAGTTGTTCGGACTGTGCAAAGTAGCTGTTCACGGTGCCGGCTAAACTCTCACCTGCGGCGACCACGCCTTGATAGCGCTCACCGTGATCCGGGTCTATGGTAATGGCCAGATACCCCTCGGCAAACAGGGTGGGAAAGTCTGTGGCGGTGACTGCTTCGATGCCGCGGGCGATGGCGCGAACGCCCAGTTCATTGGTGCACTCGGCCATCATCAGCGGTACCTGGCCGCTGTTGCTGCGCATTTCCACAATGAGCTTGCCAGAGAATTTCAGCGTGCCGGTGAGCAATACCGCTGCGGCTATGAATTCACCCAGCTGCGCCGCCGCCCCTCTGGGGTAGTCGTGCTGATCCAGCACGGTGTGCAAACACTCGTCGATGCACACGATATCTCCGCGTATATCGGCATTTTCAAACACAAAGCGCTGACTGGCGTCGGGCATGGGGGCATCCTTTGAAGCGATCATCGAAGGCGTGATTATGCCGATTTACGCCAGCCTTTGCTATGGAGGTAAACCGATTCAAAGCGCGGAGACAAAGCTTGCTTTGTGTGTCGCGGGTGATGTGGTACGGTAGCGAACCTATTGATATGAGAGCAGCTTATGTCTGGTTTTTCCTTGCGCAAACCCTACACCATGCCACGCAGAGAGATTCGTAAGGCAGCCGAGGGTCTTGTTGAGCGCCTCCAAAAAGAACATCCGGTGCGTTGTGAATGGCATGGCGACTCCGTGAGATTAAAAGGTGCGGGCGTGGCGGGTAAGCTGTCCTTTGAGGGGGATGTCATTGACGTATCGGTAAAGCTTGGTATGTTGATGCGCCCCTTTCAAAAGCCGTTGAAAGCGGAAGTACAGCGTTATTTAGATGAGCATGTTTATTAGCCATCGGTGTACAGCGCAGTTCGGGGGATTGTTTCAATAGAGCGTTAAATGATTTTCGCCACTGGCGTGCAATGTCACAGCGCGTGCGTTGGCTTCGCTGGGGCATCCGCCGACAAGCGCCTCGCTCCCTGTGGCAAGACCTGCACATAGCGCAGTGGGTCGTCGCTGCTCAGCACCTTTGCAAATTCTTCGGCCATTTGCTCGCAGCGTTTAATGGTTTCAATCCAGTGGCGCATGCGGGTGTCGGTGTCCAAACGGGTAAAGTCTCGCCGATCGGGAATCTTGCCGCCGGGCAGGCTCGCGATGAAATCTTTTGATGGGCACAGTACCACGAGTTGATCCAGCGGCGTTTTGGTATTGCGCCGCCACGGCAGCATTTTGTCAAACCAGCCGGTGATAATATCGGTGCCAAAATGCGGGTATAGAATCAGGCCTGTGTCGCCAGCGTTATAGGCGGGGTCGAAATGGTAGTCGATGATGCCGCCATCCCAATAATGTCCGAGCGGCGCGCCGGGAATGTCTTTATCGCCTTCCAGTAAAAATGGAATCGAGGCGGTGGCATGCAGAGCGTGTTTTAGGTTGTCAGGCGTGAGGGGCACAAAGTGGTTGTCAAAACCTTCAAGTGGCAGCTTGTCGCCGGGCTTGTCGCCACTGTAAAACACCACACGCTGAAACAGTTTGCCGAGGATGCGACGGTCAATGCTGTTGCCAAGCGCCGCTGAACCCATGCCCGCGATGCGCGGGGCGCTGCCTTGCGCACTGTTGGGCCCGCGCCCGCGCGCGGTCACGATATGGCTTTTGATTTGTGGGTGGCCGATGATTTGCTCAGTCCCCTGTGTGCTCAGGGTTTCTTCAAGCAGAGCGCGACTGAACTCACTGATTTGAGTGACGGACGGTTTGTCGGTGTCGTAACTTTGGTGGAGATAGCCCTGCTCCAATCGGTTCATGGCGGCAACAGGGTCATCCTGTGCCAGACAGGCATGGCGCCAGGCTCCAATGGACGAACCCAGCGCGGACAGGGGCGCGTTGCGGTTTTTAAGAAATGGAAACAAGACGCGATCCAGTTGGCTTAGGGCAAACATTTTTGGGCCGCCAGACGCACCCATTAACAGCGAGAACCTGTCTGCCTGCCAGCCGGTTTCGCTCAGTTGTTTGGCGGCGTTGTTGCCAGCGTAAATGGCGAGGGCGGCGTGTTTAGCCATGTCGTGACTTCCTTGTAGTGCCTGGGCCTTCACCTGTCCAGCGTTTGTAGGCCCGTCGAAAATTAGAGGCGTCGTTAAAGCCCAGCAGATAGGCGATGCTGTTGATCGGTAGTTGGCTGTGTTGTAAATAATGCCGCGCTTGTTTGGCTCGTGTGCCGTCCAGCACCTCCTGGTAGCGGCGATTTTCATCCGCCAGACGTCTGCGCAGTGTGCGTGGACTGAAGTTTAGCATTCGAGCTGCCTGGGTCAGGTTGGGGTATTGCCCCTGCATTTGCGCAAGCAGTTTTTCCAGTTGTGCGCCAACGCTGTCGGGTTCGCCTAAATCCTTGAGCAGGCGCGCACACTCGGCCTCATACAGACTGCGCAGGGCGGGATTGGCGGTGGGGAGTGGCCGGGTGAGCAGCTCCCTGGCAAAACTGATGCTGGCCTGGGATGCGTTAAACTGCACCAGTCTGCCAAATGCGGTGGTGTATTGTTCCGCATAGGGTGGAGCGGGATAGGGACAGTTTACCGATGCCCCGAGTACCCGATTGTACAACAGGCCGCGCACGGTGTTGAGAATCGCGGCGCACATCAGCTCGTGGTTGAACTCTAACGGGGTCTCAACCTCCTGCGCGAGCGCGCCTATGTTAAAAGCTAACACCACCTCCTGTTCGGTTTCTGTCAACTCCAGCGTCGTGGCGGGGGTCAGCAGTGGTGCGTAACGCAAAAATACGTCCAGAACCTGGGCGAGATTGGAGCAGGCCAGAAATACCTGCCCCAGTACTGCATGGGCACTCATATTGATACGTTGACCCAGCGCCAGACCCAGCGCGGGGTTTTCAGTGAGCGCGAGGGCATTGTTAACCAGAACCGAAAAGTCGGTGATGGCCAGGCGCGGCGGCAAGCTTTCAAGTGCGCTGGCTTCCAACGAGGTGTTACGACACAGCGCGTTGATGTCCACCCCCTGTTGGCGAACCAGATCAATCAATAAAACCGCATATGAGCTGGGCAGTGTGCTGAGCATAGCTATGTCTGAAAGTACCTTTTTGGCCGTATATGACCGTAATTTGGCTGTAGTGTACCTTGTTTGCGCTGCAGTTTTCCAACATAGTGATCGGCACTGTCTTCTAAAAAAGCTCAGCCCCACGCTGACAGGAGTATAATATGAAGCTCGAATGGAAAGATGCCAGCAGCAGTCCCCGCAAGGTTCAACGCTTCGCGGGTGCAGCATACCCGCGCAACGACAACCCCGATCTGGAAGAATTGCTGACTGACTCGGATGTCGATCATATCGCCGAGATTTTTCAAACCCCGCTGACCGGTGCGTACAACTGGGACTATGCCGTGCAAGATGATCGTATCAAAAAATTGTACCAGTTAGGCAAACAGCTCAACTGGGATCCGGAAATGGATATTGATTGGGACAGAGAGTTCCCCAATGAAGAGCGCGATCCAACCCTTGCCAATTTGCACGATTATCCGCCCTATTTGGCGATGGTTAAAGAAGAACAGGAGCGTTTTTGGCACCACTGGGACGCCTGGAGCTTGTCGCAATTTTTACACGGCGAGCAGGGCGCGCTGTTGGTGGCCTCACAGTTGTGTTCTTGTGCACCAACCTTAAGTGCAAAGCTCTACGCCGGTTCGCAGACTTTTGATGAAGCGCGTCATGTGGAGGTGTTTAATAAATACATTCGCGAACGCATTGGCATGATGTACCCGATTAACACCCATCTGAAAAGCATTATCGACAAAATCCTCACCGACAAACGCTGGGATATGAAATTTATCGGTATGCAAATCATCATCGAGGGTTTGGCGCTGTCGGCGTTTAACACCACCCGCGAAACCACACCTGACCCGGTGCTAAAGGATGTCGTTTATCTGGTAATACGCGACGAAGCCCGCCATGTGACCTTTGGGGTGAACTATTTGGAAGAGTTCTTAAAAACCTTGAGCGAAGAAGAGCTGGAAGAGCGTGCGGAATTTGCCTATCAGGCCTGTGTGGTCAGTCGCGAACGCCTGATTGCCACGGATGTGTTTCGCAATTTTGGCTGGGATGTGGAGGAAGCGCGTGAAAAAGTGCTGGATGGCTTTGTGATGGCAACCTTCCGCAATCTGTTGTTCCAGCGTGTGATGCCCAACCTGAAACGCATCGGCCTGTTAACCGACAAAATCCGCCCCAAATTTGAAGCCCTGGGTATTTTGGAATTTGAAAACCTGACCACGGACGGCGATATCGACTGGGCGGCTATGGAGCGCCCCTTGGACACCAGTGACGAAAGCGCCGATGGCCAAAATATTATGGAAGCATTCAGAGAAAAAATAGAAGCGGAGTTGGCGTAGTTTTCACAACAGGGCTGCACCGCCCCTTGTTTTTCGTGGGCAGGTAACACCGTGTAAGGTGCGGTTCGCGGGGTGTGGGTGCAATGCACCCACCCGCAGGCGTCTGTTGATTTGTTTTGTCTTTCTTTTTACGAAAATGCGGGCCCAGGTTTCTGCGGGGCGACGCCGCCCTTTGTTACAGTGCGCGCTATAAAACACAGGCCCATCACGCGACCAGACCCGCCCCCGGAATCGCGCTGAGCAGGCGTTTGGTGTAGTCGTGTTGAGGGCTGTCGAATAACGTGCTGGCGTCGCCCTGTTCGACCACTTCTCCTTTGTAAAGCACCAGAATGCGGTCGGCGATGCGCCTCACAACGGCAAGGTCGTGGGATACAAACAGGATGGTAAGGCCGTATTTCTTGCCGAGGTTCAGCATAAGATCAAGGATTTGCGCCTGAATGGTGACATCCAGTGCCGATACAGGCTCATCTGCTACGATAAATTCCGGGCGCGTGGCCAAGGCGCGGCCAATGGCGATGCGTTGGCGCTGACCACCGGAGAATTCATGCGGGTATTTGCGCACAAAGGCTCGGGCAAGGCCGACATCGTCCATCAGTTTCAATACACCTTTTTGCACGCTGGCTTTGCTTTCAATGCCGTGCAACAGCAGAGGTTCTGCAAGGGTATCAAACACCGTCATACGCGGGTTTAAAGAGGCGTAGGGGTCCTGAAAAATCATCTGCATACGGCGGCGCAGATTTTTCAGTTTTTTCCCCTTTAAGGAGGTGACATCAATGCCGTCAAAAGTAATGCTGCCGCTGGTGACTGGCGCCAGGCGTAAAATCGAGCGGCCGATGGTGGATTTACCGCTACCTGACTCGCCCACCAAGCCCAAAATCTCACCCCGTTTTACCTCGAAACTCACATCGTTCACGGCCTTCACCGGTTCGTGGTTTTTGCCCTCGGGGTAAAACCAGGTGTGCAGGTGATCCACCGTGACCAGTGAGTCGCTTATATCTTCGCTGGTCACTTTTGAGCCCGCAGGAATGGCGCTGAGCAGTTTTTGGGTATAGGGGTGCTTGGCGTGGTGGAAAACAGTGCTGGCATCGCCTGCCTCTACAACATCGCCCTTCTCCATGACCACAATATCATCGGCGATGTCGGCCACCACCGCGAGGTCGTGGCTGATAAAGATCACGCCGATATTGTGGCTTTTTTGCAAGTCGGCGATCAGTTTGAGAATTTGCGCCTGCACCGTAACATCCAGGGCGGTGGTGGGCTCGTCGGCAATCAGCAGTTTGGGTTCGTTAATCAGCGCCATTGCAATCATCACCCGCTGGCGCATACCGCCTGAAAACTGGTGGGGGTAATTATCAATGGTGGTTTGCGGATCGCGCAGCCCCACCTCGTCAAGCAGCTCAATCGCCCGTCTGCGAGCGTCAGCACGGGATACCTTTTTGTGGTATTGCAAAGGCTCAATCAGTTGATCGCCAACGGTCATATAGGGGTTGAGGCAGGTCATTGGATCCTGGAAGATCATGGCGATATCGCGCCCGCGAATCTTTCTAAGAGCCTTTTCGTCCATTTGCAGTAAGTCCACGCCCTCGAACGTCGCGGTGCCGCTGTCTATGCGCCCAGGGGGTTGCGGTATCAGGCCTAAAAGACTGTAGCAGGCGACCGATTTGCCCGAGCCGGATTCACCGATAATGGCGGTGATTTTACCCGCCTCCACTGAGAAATTGACCTTGTTCACCGCTTGATTGACACCGTTACGGGTGACAAAGCTCACGCTGAGGTCTTTTACATCGAGTAATGCCATGGGTCAGTCCTTGGAGCCGCGCACGTCCAGCGCATCGCGCAGGCCATCGCCTAAAAAGTTGAGTGAAAACAGGGTTAAGCTAAGTGCGAGCCCAGGGAAAATCAGCAGCCAAGGGTATTCTTCCATGGTCTCCGCACCGTAGGAAATCAACAGACCCCAACTGGTTTGGGGGGGCTGAATACCAAGACCCAGGAAGCTCAGAAAGGCTTCCAGCAGCATCACACTGGGAATGGTCAAGGTGGTGTATACGATAATGGGGCCCAGGGCGTTAGGAACTAAGTGGCGGCGAATAATCGTCGTGGGAGACAAGCCCAGTGACACCGCTGCTTCAACAAATTCCTGCTGGCGCAGGGCCTGCACCTGGGAGCGCATGATTCGCGCCATGGTCAGCCATTCCACAAAGCCGATGGCTAGAAACAGCAGCAGCATATTGCGGCCAAACACCACCATCAGCAAAATCACAAAGATCATAAAGGGCAGGGCATAGATAATATCGACCAGACGCATCATGATCGCGTCTACTCTGCCGCCCACATAGCCGGCGATGGCCCCCCAGGTGACGCCAATAATCAATGCCACAGTGGTGGCCAAAAAGCCCACCGCCAGGGAAATACGCCCACCGTACATGATCTGGGTGAGCAGGTCGCGGCCAAAAACGTCAGTACCCAGCCAGTGCGCCGCCGATGGGCCCGACGCGCCGAGATCGAGGTTTTGCTCTTCATAGCCATAGGGCGCAATCCACGGCGTGATCAGCGCAATGATAATGAAGAGGGTGAGTATGCCAAGCCCTATAAGCGCGAGCTTATTGTGCTTGAGGCGAACCCAGGCGTCCTGCCACAGCGATGTGCCTTCCTCGGCCTGTTCGATTTGGTCTATCGTGTTGGTCATTTCAGTGCTCATCATTGGCCTCCAAACTGGGCGCGCAGACGGGGGTTCATCCACGCGGCGAGAATGTCAGACAACAGGTTAAACAGCACAATCAGGGTTGATAGGAACACGGTTGTGCCCAAAATCATGGTGTAGTCGCGATTGAAAGCGGCCTGCACGTAGAAACGACCAAGCCCTGGAATCTGAAAAATGGTTTCCACCACGAAGGAACCGGCGAGCAGACCGGCGAAGGCCGGGCCCAAAAATGCCACAACGGGAATCAAACCACCGCGCAGGGCGTGGCGAATGACGACCTGCCACTGCGGCAGACCCTTGGCGCGGGCGGTGCGGATATAGTCTTGCGACAGCACTTCCAACATGCCCGCGCGACTCAGGCGCGCAATATAGGCCGCATAGGCCGCCCCCAGGGTGATCGAGGGCAGGATTTTATCGCCGGGAATATCCCCCCAGCCCGATACCGGTAACCATTCAAGGTAAATGCCAAAAACCAGTACCAGCAAGGGGCCGAGCAGGAATGAGGGCATACAAATACCGATCATCGCCGCCGACATGGTGGCGTAATCCTGCGCCGAATTGGGTTTTAAAGACGCGGTAACACCCGCCAATGTGCCGATGACGACAGCAATCAACAGGGCGTACAAGCCCAATTCCGCGGTGACCGGCAGCCCTGCGCCAATCAGCTCATTGACGCTGCGCCCGGGGTATTTGAACGAGGGGCCAAAATCACCGTGTGCCAGGTCGCTCAGGTAGGAAAAATACTGGCTCAGCAGTGGCTGATCCAGTTTGTACTGTGCCTCAAGCGCCGCTTTTACCTCTGGCAGCACGACTTTTTCCCCGTCGAAGGGGCCACCTGGCGCGGTGCGAACCAGAAAGAAGGTGGCGGTAATCACCACCAGAATAACGGGCACGGCCTGTAACAGACGCCCAAGAATAAATCGCCACATGGTCTAGTTCTCTTTGGCTTGTGGGTTGCTCTGAGGTTTGATTTTGTCCCAGTCCGGATCCAGCCAAACGTACTTAAGGTTTAGCGAGTCCATTAGGTTTGACGGTAAGCCCTGCACACTGGGTTTTATCAGGTGTTTGCTCGCATAGGTGTAGATGGGCAGGATGGGCATCTGTTCCATCAAGATTCGCTCGGCCTTTGTTAGCAGGGCAAAGCGCTGTTCACGGGTTTTGGCGGCGGGCGCCTGGCGCAGAATAATATCGTCGTACTCTGCATCGGAAAAACCGGTCATATTGTTGCCGCCATCGGTGAGGAACATATCCAGGAAATTGTTGGGGTCAACATAGTCGCCAACCCAGCCGCGGCGGGCGACCTGGTAGTCCATGTTCTGGATTGAATCCAGATAGACCTTCCACTCTTGGTTGGCGATGGTGATGTCGATGTTGAGCGCATCTTTCCACATTTGCTGCAGGGCGACGGCAATTTTGCGGTGACTCTCCTGGGTGTTGTAAATAAGCTCTGCTCCCGGCCAGCCTTCACCGTTGGGGTAGCCCGCCTCGGCCAGCAGTTGCCGCGCCTGCTCGGGGTCGTATTTGAAAGTCTTGGGCGGGTAATAGCCAATGGTGCCCGGCGGGGTGACCGCATAGGCGGCGGTGACGATACCTTTCATGACCGAGCTGTTCAAGGTGTCGCGGTCAATCGCCATGGCCAGCGCCTTGCGCACCCGCACATCGTTCACCGGTGCGCGGGTGGTGTTGATCATGTAGTAATAGGTGCCGAGGTAGGGTGCCAGCGCGAGCGGTGAGTTTTCCATTTTCCGGTACACGGGAATTTTATCCAGTGGTACGTCATTGGTGTAGTGCAGTTGGTCGGCACGAAACATGCGCTCCTCGCTGACCAGGTTTTCAGTGGGGAAAAATACCACGCCGTTGAGTTTTACCTTGTCTCTGTCCCAGTAGGTCTGGCTTTTGACCACTTCGATGCGGCGGTTGAGTTTCCAGCTTTTTAAATTGAACGGACCGTTGTTGACGATGTTTTCCGGGCGGGTCCAGCGGGTGTAGCGATCGGTAAATTTGCCGTGCTTCTCGATGGTGGCGCGATGCACCGCGAAGGTGGAATAGTGATCCATTAGCTGAATGAAGTAGGGCGTGGGCTCGTTCAGGCTCACTTCCAGCGTAAGGTCATCCAGCGCCTTAACGCCCACTTCGCTAAAGTCTTTGGTTTCGCCTTTGGCAAAGCGTTCGGCGTTTTTGATGGGGTAGAGCATATAGCCGTATTGATTGCCCATCATCGGGTGCAGTGCTCTGCGCCATGACCAGACGTAATCATGGGCTGTCATTTGGTCGCCGTTGGACCAGCGCGCCTCGGGGTTAATGTGGAAGGTGATAACCCGGCCATCCTCCGAGATGTCCCAGCTTTTGGCAACGCCAGGCTCGGGTTCCAGGGTGTAGGGGTTTTTTACTGCCAGCCCCTCAAACAGGGCGCGCACTAAATGGCTTTCGGGTACCCCCGTGACCACATGCGGATCCAGGCCTTGGGGTTCGGAACCATTGCCATAGTAAAAGATACCTTCGCGGTTACCCGACTCTACATTGGATTCACCGCCAGAGCAGGCGGCTAAGAAGCAGGCGAGGCCAAGAATAAGCAAGCTGCGCACGGTCGCTTTCGCAGACATAGTTATTATCCTGTCACAACTGTTACAACAGGTTCCAGCCTACCGAACTGATTCGTGCTTGTCACTATTTCGGCGGAAAATTGGCGGGGCGGTAATGCCGGAATTATGGGTGATCGGCGCTGCCCTGTGCTGGTCAGTCGCTCGAAGGTGTTAATGAGACCTGTTTGAAATCGGTGTAATCCAAAATGTTGGGTGGGATATTGTGCACGTCCGGATGGATCAGGTGCTTGCTGGTGTGAATAAACAGCGGGATCAGCGGCATGGCCTCCATTAAAATGGTTTCCGCTTCGGTGTAGATGGCATTGCGCCTGGCAATAGATTCTTCCTTTGGCGCGGCCTCAAGTATCAAATGATCGTAGCGTTCGCTGGCAAAGTTGGTGGGGTTGTGTTCGGTGTTGCTGAGGAACAGTTCTAAAAAGGTTCTCGGGTCTGGGTAGTCGCCAATCCAGGTCATGCGGGTGATGTCGTAGTTCTGTGTCGTGAGGTTTTGCAGGTACTGTTCCCACGGGTATTCCACGGGCTTGATGTCGATATTCAGCTCTCTTTTCCACATCGCGGTGACCGCCAGCGCGGTTCTGCGATGGATGTCGGAGTCGTTGAAGCCCAGTTCCAGCTCCGGCCAGTTTGCGCCGTTGGGGTAACCCGCCTGAGCCAGCAGTTGCCGAGCGCGATCCGGATTGTAGGTTGCAAACTCTCGGGGAAAATAATCTTGAATGCCCGGTGGGGTGAAGCTGTAAGCTGGTTGTATGGAGGCGTGGTGCGTATTTTTATTGAGTGCCGCACGGTCAATCGCCAATGACAGGGCGTGGCGCACACGTTCATCGTTCAACGGCGGTCGATTGGTGTTGATGACGTAGAAATAGGAGGCCAGGTATAAGGTTTGACGATAGGGTGAGTTCAGAAGGCTCTGGTAGTATTCAATTTTGTCGGTGGGAACACCTTGGGTAAAGTGCAGCTTTCCTTCGCTGAACAGGCGTTCCCCCTCCGTGTGGGTATCGACAAAGTAGAAGCGCGCACCATTTAGTTTGACCCTGGCGCGATTCCAGTAGGTGTCACTCTTGACCAGCGAAATGCTGCTTTGCGGGTCGTAGCTGTCTACGGCAAACGCGCCATTGGTGACCAGGTGTTCGATGGCTGTCCAGCCGCCAAACAGCTCCCCGGCCTCGCCGTATTGTTCGATGGCGTGTCGGGGCAGGGGCATCGTGCCGGGGTAGGTAAGCAAATACAGAAAGTAGGGTGTAGGGTGGTCCAGGGTAACCGTCAGCGTGTGCGGTGAGGTGGCTTTGACGCCCACTTTAGTGAAGTCTTTGATGTCGCCCTGGGCATATTCTTGTGCATTTTTAATAACGTACAGCATGGCCGAATAGGGCTTCTGCTCGCCCGGTGAGAGCAGGCGCTGCCAGGACCAGGTAAAGTCCTGTGCGGTTAGGGGGCGTTTATCTGACCACAGGGCATCTTTGCGCAGATAAAAAGTGTAGACTAGCTTGTCATCGCTGATCTCCCAGCGTTCAGCGACACCGGGTTCAGGCGTCATGGTGCTGGGATTGATATTTGTAAGCCCCTCAAACAGTGCGAGGGACAGTCTGGTTTCTGGAGATACGCGCGCCTGCTGCGGATCGACCGAGAGCGGTTTTGGGCCGTTGCTGTAGTGCAGAAGGCCCTCACGAGAGCCCTGTTCTGCGATGCTCAACGGCTCTGTGCATGCGCTTAGCATGATCGACAAGAGGCAGGCAAAGGTGATAAATCGCCACATCAAATAGGGTGTCCCGAATGTTGCGTGTGGTCGTTCAGGCATGATTGTGTTACTACAGGCCTGCTGTAAAGTTAAGCCTAAACGTGGGCGCAATGATTGTCATGGCGAAATGATAGAAATGTCGTATTTTTTGTAGAGAGATATTGTTGTGAGTGTTTCCCCGTATTTGCTGCTCGGTGTGTACAGTTTTTTGATTGCGGCGGTATCGCTGGCTGCAGCCGGCGCTACCCAGCGGTTGCGATTGAGCCACACCCACATTCAGTTGATTATGAGCGCTGTCGCAGGTTTGATGTTGGGCGTCGCCTGCTATCACCTGTTACCCCATAGCATCGCCAGCTTTTCCGATCGTACAAACCCGGTGGATAGTGCTGTGTGGTGGTTGGTACTTGGACTAGTGACGATGTTGCTGTTACTGCGCTTGTTCCATTTTCATCAACACGATTTCAGCGGTTTCGACGGTGTCGACAACGATCACGCCAAAAGCGACTGCACTGCCCACGACCACCCGCAGCAGCGCCATGCGCCGAGGGTGAGCAAAACCAGTGGTTTCGGGCTGGTGTTTGGTATGTCGGTACACGCGGTAGTGGATGGTCTGGCCCTTGCGGCTGCGGTATTTGGCGCGACCCACAGTGAGGGCGGCTTACTTGGGCTTGGGGTGTTTCTGGCGGTGTTTTTGCACAAGCCGCTGGATGCGATGTCGGTAAGCGCGATGCTGATGGCGGCTCACGTAAGCAAGTCTGTCAGAGTGCGCACCAATCTGGTGTTCGCTCTGATGTGCCCACTGGGCGTCCTGTTGTTTCTCAGTGGTGTTAGCGTCTCAAGTGACGCCTCTCATGCCTGGGTAGGTGTCATGTTGGCCTTTGCAGCAGGGAGTTTTATTTGTATCGCCCTCAGTGATTTACTGCCCGAAGTGCATTTTCACAGCCATGATCGCACAAAACTCACCTTAGTTTTTGTATTGGGTCTTGCTCTGGCTTACAGTATGGGGCAGTTTGAACCCGAAGGTGCGCATAGTATGCACTCTACACCACAAAACAGTGCCCAGGACATCGGAACTCGACATGACTGAAGACAAGCAGACGTCAGTACCCCCGCTAACGCCCAAACGCATCATTTATCCGCCTCTGTGGCTGGTAATTGCGGTGGTTGCGATGTTTATCCTGAATACCTACTTTCCCGGTTACCGCTATACCAGCAGCGTCTGGCAAATGGTGGGTGGCCTGGTGATCTTCGCCGGGCTGTTGCTGCTGGTGTGGGCAGGTGGCCTGTTCAAAAAGGCAGACAATGACCTACGGCCTTTTAAGGACATCAAAGCACTGGTAAACAGCGGTATTTATCGCTTTACCCGCAATCCCATGTATCTGGGGCTGGCGCTTATCCTCCTGGGCTGCGCCCTCACCACCGGCGCCCTGAGCACCCTGCTTGTCGTACCGGCGTTTATGCTGGTCATTCAATTTCGTTTTATTGTCTACGAAGAGCGCATGTTGACTGAACTGTTTGGGGACGAGTACCGGGCCTACTGTAAGCGGGTTAGGCGGTGGGTTTGAGCGGGGTGGCGAAATGGTGCTAGATGAAGGAGGGGCATTTCTCACTGAGGCCGATTTAGTTCGCTTAGTTGAAGGCAAAAGTGTTTTTTATACGGCAACAACGTACACTGATTACCTCAGAGTTCAGCAAGAGATACGTTTGGTGAGGAAATATGCGTCTCAGGTGACGGTTGTGACCTACGATCACAGCAGTTATGTGCTGCGTTTGTTGGGCTTGTATTTCTATCTATTGTTTCATCGTTTATCAAAATACGATGTTGTTTTTGTGGGTTTTGCACCGCAGTTGATTTTACCTTTTTGGCGTTTTAAATTTCGTGACGTTTCAGTAATTAGCGATTTCTTTATCTCATTTTACGATACGCTGGTAAATGACAGGAAAAAATTTGGTGCTCATTCTATAGTTGCCAAATTGTTGTTCTGGTTAGATTGTCGTACCGTCAAGCAGTCAGACTTTATCATTGCCGATACTAAGACTCATGCAGAGTATTTTCATAAGACATTTTTAGCAGGCAGACAGCGGACTTGTGTGGTCTATTTGGAGGCTGATCCGAGGTACTATTATCCCAGGCAGAATGCGAAACCGAAATATTTGCAGGATAAATTTGTTGTGTTGTACTTTGGTTCGGTCATTCCTTTGCAGGGTGTTGATGTCGTGGTTAGAGCGGCAGAGTTGACTGCTGACTTAGAAGCGGTGCACTTCGTGTTGATTGGGCCGCTGTCGAGCGCGCAAAAAGAGGTGCTGAACAGAAATAACAATGTAACCCATCTCGACTGGGTCACTCAGCACGAACTCGCTGACTGGATATCATTTTCTGATTTGTGTTTAGCTGGGCATTTCAATGACGAAATTGACAAAGCGAAAAATACTATACCGGGAAAAGCCTATATATACGAAGCGATGGGAAAGCTTATAGTTCTTGGCGATAATCCTGCCAATCGAGAGCGGTATCCGAAACGGTATGAGAAAGTCAGGTTTGTGCAAATGGGTTCTGCAGAAGCGCTCAACAAGATTATAACTGAGGAGTCGGGTTGCTCAGATGAGTGATAAAAACAAGGTCAGTTGGTCACCTATGCCTCGTTTCCTTTTGCGCAAGGATGCGGTGATCCAGTCATTAAAGGAAAGAGATTTAAAAGGTAAGAGAGTGCTTGAGATCGGCTTTGGAAGCGGTGAGATGCTCGCTTGGGCGCTCGATAGGGGTGCGGTTGTTTCCGGAGTCGATTTTTCTTTTGAAGCGCATGAGTTGACGTACGCCAGGATGGGTGAGCGAATAAAGGAAAATAAGGTGAAGCTGTATGGCTCGTTGGCGGAGGTACAGAGTAATAAATACGACTATGTGTTTGCGTTTGAGGTTTTAGAGCACATTGAGAGCGATATTGAAATGTTTGGGGCGTGGCTGGATCTGCTGAATCCCGGAGGGGAGCTTTTGATATCTGTTCCAGCGCACATGAGGAAATGGGGCGATAATGACGTTTGGGCTGGTCATGTAAAGCGGTATGAAAAGAGCGACTTTTCTTCCTTGGTTTACGGTAGAGATGTAGATGTCGTTCATTTGTGGAATTATGGTTTTCCTATGACCTTGGGTTTGGATTATTTGCTGAATCGCAATGCGAAAAAAAGAAATGATTGTGAAGTTTTGTCTGGCCAGGAGCAGAAAACCAAGAGAAGCGGAGTTGTGCGGTCGTCTAGCTTTTTCGCTAAGGTCTTATCCGGGCGCTGCTTTATGTTGCCTTTTTTCTTGTTGCAGAGGCTGTTTTTTAATCTTGATCTAGGCTCTGGTTATTTGTTTCATGTTAAAAAGAATAAGTGACTCTGGTGTTTTACTGTGGTTGGGCAGGTTGCTCTTCTTATGCTCGATTTATTTTATTGCCAGGATTTTTTATTCTGTTGATGTAGAGTGGTCTCAAATAGGTGATCTTGTGCAAAGCGTTTCACTGTTGGGTTGGGGCATGGTGTTTTTTGCGTATTCGCTGGTGATGATTTTCGGCGCCTTGGTCTGGTGTTGGTTTGTTGTCGTAGTGGATCGAAGGTCCATGGATTATCGTCTGTTTTCGGTTTTTTATATATGTAATATACAGAAATACCTGCCTGGTAACGTATTTCAATTTCTCGGCAGAAGTTTTTATGGCAGTAAGCTTGGTTTCTCGCAAGAGGCTGTATGGCTTGCCAATCTTATAGAAGTTGCCGCTGTTGTGGTGTCCGTTTTTTTGCTGTGTGTCCTGGGTGTGGTGGTTTTCTGGAAGGGAGTGTTGCTTCAGATTTTGGATGCTAATATCTTGCTCGCGGTTCTGCTTCTCGGTGTCGCTCTGTTCGCTGTTGTATTACATCCAGGAACTCGGCATTTTTCTCGTGCGGATAAGCTTCTGAGGCTGATGAAGAGCTGCAATTTTATTGTTTCGATTGCTGTTTACTGTCTTATTTTTGCTTTGTTGGGTTGGGTGATTTTTTTTCTTGGCGGGTGTTTTTTTGCCCATCCTGCGGAGTTTGACTTGTTTTTGCTGGTGGTGCTGTCGTTTTCCGTAAGCTGGTTGTTTGGGTTTTTGCTTCCCGGAGTGCCTGGCGGGGTTGGTGTCAGAGAGTCGGCGTTTATATTTTTGATGCTGGCGGCATCAAGTTATGCGCAAGAGCAATCATTGTTTTTTTCTTCTGCCACCGCACAGCATGAATGGTTGTTTTTGGCTTTGGCGGTAAGGCTGCTGGGTTTTTTGGTAGAGTTTTTCTTTGCGGCGTTGTCGTGGCCGGTATTGGCAAAAGAAAAACTGGTGTAGCGTTAAGCTTGCGTTTCCTTTGAAAGTAGTGCTTGGGATAGAATGTCATTGATTGCTGTCAGGTGTGCACTACTTGCATTTAAGCAGGGAATGTATTGATAGTTGGTTCCACTATTCTCCAAAAAATACCCCCGATTCTCCACCCCAACTTCTTCAATCGTTTCCAGGCAATCCGCAGCGAACCCGGGGCAGATGACATCGACGGACTTGACGCGCCCTGAGCTTGCCATTTCGATCAGGGTTTCGTCGGTGTACGGCTGCAGCCAGGGTTCGCTTCCGAAGCGGGATTGGAATGTTATGCTGTACTGCTCTTGGCTTAGTTTCAGCGCCTCGGCCAGCAGGGTGCTGGTGCGCAGGCATTGCTGATAGTAGGGGTCGCCCTGGTCTGCGTAGCGCTGGGGTTCACCGTGGTAGGATATGATTAAATGCTCGCTGCGGCCCTGCTCTTGCCAGTGCTCGCGCACAGACCGGGCCAGCGCTTCGATATACAGCGGGTGCTCGTGGTAGTCGCTGATGAAGTGGATCTCAGGTACATAGCGACGCCGACTGAAACTCTTGGCGATGGCATCGAAGGTTGAGCCGGTCGTGGGGCCGGCATATTGTGGGTAAAGCGGCAGTACAATGAGTTTTTTCAGACCCTGTGTCTGCCATTTATCGAGCACACTGTCGATGCTGGGGTTGCCATAGCGCATGGCGAAATCCACTTTGACAGCGTCGCCGTGCTGTGTGGCAAAACGCTTGGCGAGTGCCTCGACCTGGTCTTCGGTGTGAAACAACAGTGGCGCGCCGCGCTCGGTCCATACGGTCCTGTAGGCTGCGGCGGAACGGCGGGGGCGGATACGCAGTATTATCCCGTGCAGGATAATGCGCCACAAGAATCGAGGAAACTCGATAACGCGCGGATCGGCCAGGAACTCAGCCAGATAACGCCGCAGCGCGGAGGTTTCCGGTGCATCCGGTGTGCCGAGGTTCACCAGCAATACCCCGGTAAAGGGTTTCGCCGAGCCGTTTATCGTATTGGTATAGCCTTTATAGCGCATGACTAGCCGGGTTATTTCATCAGTAAATGGAATTTACGGGAAATTTTTTTCGAAATAGGTACAAATTGTACATGTGTTTTTGCTGCTATTCATAGTGTAACTCATTGATATTAAATAGGTAGTAGTAGAATGGTCGCCGTACTGATGAAATATCCGCGCTAATGCAGCGCCGCGCGCACCGGCAGAGTGGGAATTAACGCCGCCTCAAAATCCAGAAGCTCGCCCCAGCGTTGCTCGATCACATCCTGGGCAAAGTAAACGGCCGCGAGGTCTAAGAATAATGTGTAATGCCGCTGTTCTGAGCGGGCAATGGCTTTGTAGAAATCTTTTAGTCCGCCGGGTTCCAGGGCTTCGGCGATAAGTGCAAAACGCTCTGCACCGCGCGCTTCAATGACCGCGGCGGTGAGCAGTCTATCCAGCAGATACACCTCGCTGCCCTGGCGCATGGTATCGCGCAGGGCGAGCACGTAGGGGTCTTTTTCATCTTTGGTGGTAAGCTGGCCGCGCTTGTGCAGCCATTTCACCACTTCGCGAAAGTGCACCAGTTCCTCCACCGCCAGTTCGGTCATGGCGGCCACCAGCTCCACTCGGTCGGGGTAGTGCGAGAGCATAGACATGGCCATGCCAGAGGCTTTTTTCTCTGCCGCCGCATGGTCTTGCAAAAAGGTGTCAAAGTCGTTAATGACGGCCTCTGTCCAGGCCGCTGGCGTGGGACAGCGTAGGGGTGAATCGTTCATTGCGCGCTCTTTTGGCAAAAGCACTATTGAACGCCAAAGCGCGTTGCAACTCAAGCGGTGGTTGAGGGATAGGCACAACGGGGCTACACTGCGCCCATATACAATAATAAGCGCCCACCGGCGTTTCCTGAGAGAACTGACTGAACTGAAATAAGGCAAGCCTATGATTATCAAACCCCGCGTTCGCGGTTTTATGTGTATTACCACTCATCCCACGGGCTGTGACGCCAATGTTAAACGCCAGATTGACTATGTCAAAGCCAGGGGCGAGATTGCCAATGGCCCCAAGCGCGTACTGGTGATTGGGGCGTCTACCGGTTATGGCCTGGCCTCGCGTATCAGCGCTGCCTTTGGTGCGGGCGCGGCAACTCTGGGCGTGTTTTTTGAAAAAGAAGGTACCGAACGAAAACCTGGCACCGCCGGTTGGTACAATTCAGCGGCGTTTCATCGCTATGCCCACGAGGCCGGTTTGTACGCTAAAAGCATCAACGGCGATGCCTTCAGCGATGACATCAAGCAAAAAACCATTGCCGCGATTAAAGAAGATATGGGGCAGGTGGATCTGGTTGTCTACAGCCTTGCCGCGCCGCGCCGTGAGCACCCCGTTACCGGTGAGATCCACAACTCCACCCTGAAACCTATCGGCGCGCCTACCACGCAAAAAGGCGTGAATACCGATAAAGAGCAGGTGCAGGACTTCCACTTGGAGGCTGCGACCCAGGAAGAAATTGACAATACTGTCGCAGTCATGGGCGGTGAGGACTGGCAGATGTGGATTGACGCGCTGGACGAGGCGGGCGTGCTGGCCGATGGCGCAAAGACCACGGCCTATACCTATATCGGCGAAAAACTGACCTGGGATATTTACTGGCACGGCACTATCGGTGCGGCGAAGAAAGACCTGGATCGCCGTGTTTTATCGATTCGTGAAAAGCTCGTTAAATCTGGCGGTGATGCCCGGGTGTCGGTGCTAAAAGCGGTTGTGACGCAAGCCAGTGCCGCCATCCCCGCGATGCCGATTTACCTGGCGCTGTTATTCAAGGTAATGAAAGAGCGCGGCACCCACGAGGGCTGTATTGAACAGGTCGATGGTTTGATGCGCGACAGTCTTTATGGCAACGCGCCTATTGTGGACGGAGAAGGCCGCCTGCGCGCCGATGGCAAGGAGCTTGATCCCGAAGTGCAAGCAGAGGTGGCAAAACGCTGGGAGCAGATCGACACGGATAATTTGCACGAGCTATCTGATTTTAGCGGTTATCGCCAGGAGTTTTTGCAGTTGTTTGGCTTCGAAGTGCCCGGTGTCGATTACGATGCGGACGTGAATCCGCAAGTCGCGATTGACGGTTTGCTCTGAGCATCTCGATGACACCTGACGATTTTACCCCTGGTGTGGTGCACAGCCTGAGTCCCCTGGTGCGGCGCGTGGTTGCGCCCAACCCCGGTTTGATGACGGGGCCTGGCACCAACAGTTATCTGATTGGCAACAGTGAATTGGCACTGATTGACCCGGGGCCCTTGCTGGGTGACCATGTCGATGCCCTGCTGGCGGCGGTAGGCGACAGACTTCGCTATATCTTTACCACGCACACGCATCGCGATCACTCCCCGGCGTGGCTTCCGATTAAAGAGGCCACCGGTGCAACGGTGATTGGCGCGCCGCCGTGGGATGATCATGTGCAAGATGAGACTTTTGTGCCCGATTACATCCCCGCACACAATGAACTGTTTCGCACGCCTGAGTTTTCCATCAGGGCGGTGCATACGCCGGGGCATGTGGGCAATCACTTTTGTTTTTTATTGGAAGATGAAGCCACGCTGTTTGCTGGCGACCACATTATGAACGGCTCCACGGTGGTGATTATACCCCCAAGTGGCAATATGAAAGCCTATCTGGATTCCCTGGCGCTGTTAAAAAATTACGCTCTGCAACGTATCGCGCCTGGCCACGGCTCGCCTATCGAGCAGCCTTACGAGGCCATCGACAGCCTGATTCAGCATCGCCTGGGTCGCGAGAAAAAAGTGTTGGATGCGGTGGCGCAACTGGGGCAGGCCGATGTGGACGCCCTGGTGAAAGTGGCGTACCTCGACGTGGGCGAGCACTTACACAGGGTGGCCAAGCTTTCCCTCACCGCCCATTTGATCAAGCTTGAGCAGGAAGGCCGGGTGCGCGCGGAGCAGGGGCAGGATGCTTTGTCGTTGGAGAGTTGGTGCCATGTTGAGGTTGTTATTTCCTCTTAAGAGTTTGTGGTAGACCTTTTTCGGTGTAAAAATTGTAAACACCTTGCCTGCGATTTCTGAAAAATAATTCTTCTCTACCAAAGGGCAAAGAAATCGCAATACCTCTGAACCCTGCACCATACCCCTGGTCACAGTATGTTAAACTTTGCCGCTGGCGGAAATGGCGTTGATGGTCTTCGATGAAAAAACTGGGTGAACTGCTGCTGGAGCAGGGCAAAATCGCGGCACGTGATGTGGAGCGAGCCCTGCTGGCGCAGAGCGAAATGGGTGGTTTGTTTGGCGAGGTGGTGGTGCGCCTGGGGCTGGTGTCCGAGCAGGATGTGGCCGCAGTGCTTAGCCAGCAACTGGATATCCCCCTGCGCGCTGGGGCGGATTATCCTGAAGAGCCTATCGTGCTTGAAGATGTTTCCCACGACTTTTTGCTGTCCAATAATGTGGTGCCCGTCGCAAAGAGCGATGCTGGCGTGACCTTTGCCGCAAGTCATCCGCAAGATCCCTTCCTCGCCAAGGCGCTGGGTATGGCATTGGATGCGCCGGTGTCGGTGGAGCTGGGGCTTGAGACTGACATCAACAAAGCCTTTGCCCTGTATGTGCAGGCCGAGGAAGAAGACGACGCCCTGGATGTGTCGGGCTTTGATGGCCAGACTGATGATGAATTCATCGAGCACCTAAAAGACCTGGCCAGCGAAGCGCCGGTGATTCGCCTGGTGAACCAGATTATCCACCGCGCGGTGGATATTGGCGCATCGGACATTCATATCGAGCCCTTTGATGATGGTCTGCACCTGCGCTACCGGGTCGATGGGGTATTGCAGGAACACGCTGCACCCGAGGCATCGCTGGCTTCCGCCATCGCCTCGCGTATCAAGTTGTTATCGGCGATGAATATTGCCGAGCGCCGCCTGCCCCAGGACGGTCGAATTATGACCCGCGTTACCGGGCGCGAGCTGGATTTGCGGGTGTCCACCATTCCCACAGTGCACGGTGAAAGCATTGTGATGCGGGTGCTCGATCGCGGCAATATTCGTCTCGATCTGGCGCGTATGGGTTTTAGCGAAGACACCCTGGCGACATTTCGGGAATTACTGGCAAAACCCCACGGCGTTTTGCTGGTCACAGGCCCCACCGGCTCGGGTAAAACCACTACCCTGTATGCCTCGCTGGCCTCACTGGATGCGGAGCATTTGAAAATTATTACCGTAGAAGATCCGGTGGAATACCAGCTCGGCGGTATTAACCAGATACAGGTGCAGCCGCAAATTGATCTGACCTTCGCCAACGCCCTGCGCGCGATTTTGCGGCAGGATCCGGACATCATCATGATCGGGGAGATGCGCGATACCGAAACCGCACAAATTGGCGTGCAATCAGCGCTCACTGGTCACCTGGTATTGTCAACCCTGCACACCAACACTGCCGCCGGTGCGATTACGCGCCTTGAGGATATGGGTGTAGAGCGCTATCTGATTACTTCCGCAGTCAACGGCGTGCTGGCGCAGCGCCTGGTGCGCACCCTGTGCAGTAATTGTAAGGCAGCTGTAGAGCTGGATGACGATACCCTGAAAACCAGCGGTTTGAGCCGATTTATCAAACCTGGCGACAGTATTTTTCAAGCCAACGGCTGTGAGCAATGCCTGCAAAGCGGCTACGCAGGAAGAACCTCTATTCACGAATTATTTGCTCTTAACAGCGCTATGCACAGCGCGATTATGGAGGGTTTGGATGCCACGGGCCTGCACCGTGCGGCGCGCAATCAGGGTATGATCACGCTGTATGAGGACGGTCTGCGCAAGGTTTGCGAGGGTAAAACTTCCCTGGAAGAAGTGCTGCGGGTGACCCAGGATCAAAGCGGTGACGACAGCGAGCAGGGTGCGTAAGGCGTGGCACAGTTTTCTTACCGCGCCCTGACGCGCGATGGCAAAACCCAGCAGGGCACGGTAGACGCGCCCAACCGGGATATGGCGACCCGCCAGTTGCGCGCCCAGGGGTTTACCCTGTTGTCGATCGAGGCCGGTGGCGCTGCGGCGGCAGACAAGGGCGAGGTGGTTGGCAAATTAAAACGCGAGCATGTGTTGTCGCTCACTTCTGAGCTGGCGGTGCTGTTGCGCGCGGGGCTGCCGCTCGATCGCGCCTTGAAGGTACTGATCGATATGGCCGCCGAACCCGCCGCAGACCAGGTGCTGCGCGCCCTGCTCGCCGATGTTAAGGGCGGTAAGGCCTTAAGTGCGGCGCTACAGCCTTTTGAGGAGAGTTTTGGCACCTTTTACTTGAGCATGGTGCGCGCGGGTGAGGCTTCGGGGCAGCTATCGGCGGTGTTGGAGCGCCTGGTTGAGCATTTGGATAACGCGAAAACCACCCGCGATGCGGTGGTTTCGGCGTTGATTTATCCTTGCATTTTGCTGGTTGTGGCCTGTATTTCGGTGTTTGCCATGCTCGGCTTTGTGGTGCCGCAGTTTGAAGCGCTCTTTGAAGACATGGGCGATGCGCTGCCAATGATTACCCGTGCAGTGATTGCCGCCGGTGACTTTCTCGGTGCCTATTGGTGGTTGATACTGTTGCTGATTGCTGCGGTCGTGTTTATTGTGCGTCAGCAGCTTGCCAGCGAGGCGGGCAGATTGGCATTGCATCAGCGCTTGCTGAAACTACCGATTGCCGGGGGAATTATTTTCGAGTTTGAGATGTCAAAGTTTGCCCGTACCGTGGGTACGCTGTTGGAAAATGGCGTGTCGCTGCTGAAGGCGATTTCCATTGGCATAGACACCGTCGATAACCGTGTGCTTAAGCAGGAGTTAGCCGAGCTTGCACCTGCGGTCAAAGCGGGTAAGCGCATGTCGGTAACGCTTGCGAGCAGCGGCAAATTCACGCCGATGGTGATTCAGATGCTGCGCGTGGGTGAGGAGTCCGGCAGTTTGGATCAAATGCTGCTGGAACTGGCGCGGGTGTTTGACAATAACGTGCAAAGCGGTATCAAGCGCGGTTTGGCGCTGCTGGAGCCAGTGTTGATTTTAACCATGGGCGCGATTATTGCCTTCATTATCGTGGCCATTTTGATGGGCATTTTGTCGGTCAACAATCTCGCCATGTAAGTGGGTTGGGCGGGTCATTTTTTATATAGCATGGGAAACAGAGGAAAAACGATGCGTTCTGGAAAAGCAAAACCTCAATATCAACGGGGTATCACCTTAATTGAAATGCTGGTGGTGCTGGTGATTCTCGGCTTGCTCGGCGGTTTGGTTGGCCCCGCGGTGCTCAATCAATTGGGCGGCGCCAAAACCAAAACCGCCAAGTTGCAGATTCAGGATTTTGAGCAGGCCCTGGAAGTTTACAAACTGGATGTCGGTCGCTTTCCCTCAGGTTCCGAGGGTTTGCAGGCACTGGTGAAAAAGCCCGGCAACGCTGCGGGTTGGAATGGCCCCTACCTTAAAAAAGGCAGCTTGCCCAAAGACCCGTGGAACCGCGACTATCACTACAAAAGCCCCGGTGAGCACGGTGATATCGATATTTTTTCCTACGGTGAAGACGGCTCGCCCGGTGGTGAAGGCGAAAGCGCCGATGTTACCAACTGGCAGTAAACCTTGACTTTGGGCGCGCGTACTCACCACGCTGGCTTCAGTTTAATCGAATTGCTGCTGGCGCTAACCATCGCCGGTCTGGTGATGGCTGCCGCCGTACCAGCCACACGGGTCATGTACAGCGCCATGCAGTATCAGAGCGCTTTGCAGGATATCACTACCCTGCTCGGTGATGCGCGCTTAAAGGCTATCAGCAAAGGTCGCGCCCAGGATGTGTTGATAAATCCCGAGAAGCGTGAACTTCGAAGTGGCGACAAAACCCTGCGCCTGCCCTCATCGATCAAAGTCACTGTGGAATCAGCGCGTCAGCTCAATCGCGATGACGCCGGGGTGATTCGTTTCTACCCGCAGGGTGACAGCAGCGGTGGCACCATCGCCCTGCGCCGCGCCGGCGGCGCGGGTGCCAACATTGTTGTGGACTGGTTGCTCGGCAATGTGCGTGTGCAAACCCACGATGAGCAGGCCAGTTAATATGCGCCAGCGCGGTTTTTCTCTGCTGGAAATGGTCGTAGCGATGGCGATTTTAGCGCTGTCACTGGGTGCCCTGTATCGAGCCGCAGGCGGCGCGACCAAGGCCGTTGCGGTGGATGAACGCTACGCCTATGCGGTGGAACTGGCGCGCTCGGTGCTGGCCAACAACGCCTATGTGCCAGAGGGCGGCGTAAATGAGTCGGGCAAAACCAGCGGCGGCTTTAACTGGCAGGTCAGCGCCGCGCCCCGAGTCAGCGCGACTGAGGGCTTGCCCGAGGGCGCACTGCAAAATATCACGGTCACGGTAAGCTGGCGCGATGGCCGCAAAACCCGCGAAGTGAAGCTGCTGTCCATTGCCGAAGGCATAGCACAATGAGTGCCTATAGCGAGGTGTTACCAGCGCGGGCGCAAGGTGAGGTATGTCACAGGCAGCGCGGCTTCACCCTGGTTGAAGTCGTCGTCGCGCTTACTCTGTTGTCCCTGTTGCTGGCCGCCACCATCAGCGCCATGCGCACACTGGGCAACACCAGGGAAAGTGTGAGTGCGGTGACATCGCGAGTGGATGACATGCGCATGGTGTCGCAGTTTTTGCGCAATGCTCTGGAATCTGCCGTGCCGCCACAGAACACTGGCCTTTTACGCGCCGGCGGTGGCAGTTCAATGGATAACGATGGCTTGTTTGAGGGTACACAACACGAACTGATCTGGAAAGCGCCACTGATGTTTGGTCAAGATACCGGTGGCAGCTACGAGTTGCGGCTGGTGCGCGAAGAGAACAAACTCATGTTGTACTGGCGTGACAGCGCTGTTGACAGGCTGGTAGGAAAGGAACCGAGACCCTGGTCAAATGCCGCCAGGCGCGAGCTGGTCAGGAATGTGCAGGAATTTACTGTGCAATATCGCCCTTTTGGTGACGAGCCCTGGCAAAGTCAATGGCAGGATGAGGGCGGCAACCCCCGTGCGGTGAGTCTGCAGATAAAAGTGGGTGAGCGTTACTGGCCACAACTGGTGGTGAGTCTGCCGCAATGATGTTGCGTATTCCTTCACAAAAGGGCGTTGCCCTGGCGATGTTGATGTGGTTTGTCGCCGCATTGTCACTGCTGGTCGTTGCCCTGGTGGCGCAATCGCGTCTCGATGTGCGACTTGCGCAGTTGCACCGCGATCAAGCCATTGCCGCCGCGGTTGGTGACGGTGCTGTGCAGTTGGGGATGGATCGCTGGTATGCCACCAAGATCGGAGGAACTAAACGGGGGTGGTCGCAAACCAATGTGATGCTTGGGGGGATAAGCGCTCAGGTCACGGTGGTGAGTTTGAGTGGCTTGATCGATGTGAATACTGCACCGCCAGGCTTGTTGGTTAAAGCGTTTACTGTTGCGGGAAAGGTGCCGATGGAGCGTGCCGAGGCGCTGGCGCAACGGGTAGTCAATTACCGCAATCCACCGCGCCAACAGGGTCGGTTAAAATACAATCCACATTTTGATGTCCTGGAAGATCTGCTGCGTGTTCCCGGCATTGGCCGCGAATTGCTCGAACGCCTGCGCCCGGTGATGTATGGCGCTGGCACGGGGCAGCCGGGGGTGAACGTGGGTTTTGCACCGCCAGCGGTGCTGGCCGTGCTGGGCGCAGATGCCGATCAAGCCCAGCGCATCGTGAGTGCGCGCGGTGGCGATGGGGCCAATATGGGCGGTTTCGGTTTTGCCAGAGAGTTTCAGTCTACTCGGCATATCATGATGTATCGCGTTGATGCGGTAGTAAATGTCAACGAAAAGCAATTTCTGCGTAGATGTTGGGTTAAAATAGGCCGCAGCGCTCAAGGTGTGTTACCTTGGCACATTTATCGTCGCGAACCGCCGCGACTGTTGTCTACAGGGTAAACACTTGCAACAATCGGCACAACAATGGGAATTTATGGGTTATGACGTGCGCCAGCTCGGCAGAAGCTGGCGCTCCGCATGGCGCGACTTTCTGTGGGGAGATGAATCACCCATTCGCGCGCGCCTCGATGATGTGGTCGAACTCAAAGATGGCAAGCGCAGTCGTTATTTTCAGGCGGGCAAGCTCGCCGCGCAGGCTGACACGCCTTTGCAGGCGCTGCTGTTGGGCGATGAGCAGACGCTGGTCAAAAAACTCAGTCTGCCGTTGGCTGCCAGTAACGAGTTGGAGCAGGTAATTACCTTGGAAGTGGCGGCCAGCAGTCCGTTTCCCGAGGGTGACAGGCTGCATGGCTGGCGCCTGGTGTCGCGCGATAGTCAACAGCTCAATGTGGTATTGGTCATAGCGCAGCGCTCGGTGGCGCTGCCCTGGCTGAAGGCACAATACCCGCATTTTGAGCCGAATCAACAGGAAATCTGGGCGCTGGTGGACGATCAACCCGTCGCCCTGTCGGGTTTTGGTGAGCGCCGCCGCGATAGGCGTTATCGCCGTCGTCTGCATCGTCTCGCCCTGTTGTTTGCCTATGCCTTGTTGGCTCTGGTATTGCTGCCCGGCCTGTTTGCTCTTACCCAATCGCTGCGCCTGGGTAAGATCGAGGCGGTGTACGAAAGCGCGAAGTTCGCCGCGCGCGAGGCCAGCGAGTGGCGCAGTGAACTGGCTGCGTCCAATGAACTGATTAGCGCGGCGCAAAGCCTTGCCGCTGAGTACCCCAACCCCCATGTGGAGCTGGCGCGCCTGACCGCCTTGCTGAATGACGATATTTCTTTGCTGCAGTTTTCCCAGCGCGGTACCAGCATTCGTATGCAGGGCAACGGTAAAAACGTGGCCGAGGTTCTGCAACAGTTAACCGAACACCCGGCCTATGCCGAGGTGACTGCGCCCCAGGCAATTACCAAATTGGGCAATACCGGCCTGGAGCGTTTTATGCTGGATTTAACCATTGCCACCGACATTGACGACGTGTCGATGCAGGAGCAAAACCCGTGAGAGCGTGGTTAAAACACCATCCCAGCGCCGCCTGGGTTTTGGGTGCCAGTCTTTTGCTGCCTCTGTTACTGGCCCTGTTTTTGGCGGTAAAACTGTTGGTGATGGGTTTTTCCGCGCAAAGTGATATCGAACGCCTGCGCCCGGGGGCGGCGCGCATGGCGGGCATCATCGAGGCCGCCGAACAAATTCGGCAGGCGCGCTTTACCGCGGCGGAAAACTTACAGCGTTTGGTTTATCCTGCCAGTATGGATCAAGCGGGGGTTTCTGCGGCGATGCAGCGCAGATTGCGCGAAGTGATTCAAAACAGTGGCATGACCATTGCCGACTCGCGCATTATGCCGGTGTGTGATACCGAGCAGTTTGAAGAAATCAGCCTGCGCATCAACGCCGCGGGTGATCTCGCGGCTCTGGATGCGGCGCTGGCGGGGCTGGCTGCGTTTGAGCCGCGCGTTTTGATCGAGAATATTGATATGCGCCCGGCGAGTCGCAAGAATGATGTGCAGCGGGTGCGGGTGAGTTTTACCTTAAAGAGTTTGCGGGGTAAATCATGAGTCGTCGCCTCGCCCAGCCCGAACGCGCCGAGCGGCAGATGTTACTTGCCGCCGTGGTGATTACCGCGATTCTGGTGCTGGCCGTATTGGTTGCTCTGCTGGTTTCCCTGCGCAGTGAAGTGCCGGAGCCGGTGTTGCCCGCGCGCGACGCCACTCGTGCGCAGGCCGTTGCTGCGATATCGCCGCTTGGCGCCGAGCCGCGCCAGGCGATGTTGGAGCGCCCCTTGTTCTGGTCATCCCGTCGTCCCTTGGCGCCGGTGGAAGAGACCGATGAGCCCGTCGATGAAGCGCAGGTGGCGGACGAGCTTAAAAACCTCATCGTTTTGGGGCTGTTCAGCGATGGTGATAACGGCGGCATGATCGTGCGTTTTAAACAGCAGCGCAAGCGCGTGGCAGTGGGCGAGTCCATTGCGGGTTGGGAGCTTGCGAGTGTGGGTGCGGGGAAAGTCACCATGACCCGAGGCGAGCGGCGCAGCGATGTGCCGCTAAAGCGCGAGGACGCGGCAAAAGCTAACAGTAAAACCAACAAGTCGAAGCGTACAATACGCGCTTCTAACCAGCGCTAAGCCACTAACGGAAGTCACATGCCAACAGTACTATCAAAAACTACCGCGAAAAATGTCTTTGTCACCGTGTTTGTGGCCGCTCTGTTCGGCTGTGCCACTACGCCAGAGCCGGTGTCAGGCCAGGATCTGGCCAATCTGCCAAACGGTGCAGACGGTGTCAGCGTTGACGACGCTGGGCAGGCTGACCCGCGCTTGAGCAAACAGCCACTGTCGAGCGCGCGGGAAGTTGCCGCCAGCCTCACCGAGCGCGCCAAGCCTGTGCTGTACCGTGGTACTGATCGCCAGATCAATCCACCGCCTGGGCGCAAGCCGGTGCGTGTGGTGGGCGATGCGGTGAGTTTGAATTTTGAACAGGCGCCACTGATGGAAGTGGTGCACGCCGTGTTGGGGGATATTCTCGGGCTGGACTATATCGTCGACAGCCCCGTTGGTGGTGCCGTGACCTTGCGCACGGCCACACCCGTGCCGCGGGATGAACTGCTCGGTGTGTTGGAATCCCTGCTGCAGGGTAATGGCGCCGCGCTGGTGCGCGGTGAGGGCGATCGTTTTTATGTGACCAAAGCCAGTGGCGCCGCCAGGCTGTCGCCGACGCTGTCATCGCCCGACAACCCCGTGGCGGGCTATTCCACCGTGATCATTCCTCTGCAGCATATCAGCGCGGGCAATATGGCAGAGATCTTGAAGCCGGTTGCCCCGGAAACGGCGTTTATGCGCGTCGACAATGCGCGCAACTTACTCATGCTCGCGGGCACACAGGAGCAATTGCGCGGTTGGCAACAGATGATTACCACTTTCGATGTGGATGCCCTGAAGGGCATGTCGGTGGGTATTTTCCCGCTGGAAAACAGCGCCGTTTCGGATATGGCTGATACCCTTGGTGGCCTGCTCGGTTCCAATGAAAAAGCAGGTGGCCTGGGGCTTGGCTCCCTGGTGCGGATAGTGCCTATTGAGCGCTTGAACAGTGTCCTGGTCGTTACCCCGCGCGCTCATTATTTAAACCAGGTCGGGCGCTGGATCAGTCGTTTGGACAACGCCCCCGATTCCCACTACGAAAAGCGCCTCTATGTCTATCCCGTGCAAAACAGCTCCGCTACGCGCCTGGCAGAATTGTTAAACAGCATTTACTCCGGCAGCGGCAGCCGTGATGGCAGCACTGCGGGTCGTGATTCTGGCTTTGGCAGCGATGCCAGCAACAGCGGCGTGGCGCCGGGAATGGATGCAGAGACCGTTACCGATTCCACCGGCGTTGGCAGTACCGGCGGTTTTGCCGGTAACACGGCTAACCGCGGTAGCGGTGGCCAGAAATACGAGTTGGAGGATGTGCGCGTGGTTGCCGATGAGGACAACAACGCCCTGATGATTTACGCCAGCGGCAAAAACTACCGCAAAATCGCCAGCGCCCTGGAGCGCTTAGACGTTGTCCCCACGCAGGTCATTATCGAGGCGAGCATCATTGAAGTCACCCTGACTGACGAGCTGGAATACGGCCTGGAATGGACTTTCCGCGCGGGTTTGGGGTCTGACTACACCGCCAGCGGCCAGCAATCCAAAGCCGCCAGCATTGCCTCAAATGTTGCAGGCTTTTCTTACACTGTGCTCAACAGCACCGGTGATATTGCCGCCATGCTCAACGCGCTGGCCACCCAGTCCCTGTTAAATGTGATTTCTACGCCCTCGGTGATGGTATTGGACAATCAGACCGCGTCTATTCACGTGGGCGACGAAGTGCCCGTGCAGGGCACCCAGAATATTACCAACGGCGGCGTGATCAGCAATTCCGTGAGCTATCGCGACACCGGCGTTGAGTTGTCGGTGCGGCCATCGGTCAATGCCGGTGGCCTGGTGACCATGGATGTGGAACAATCGGTCACAGATATCGGCGACATCGATGCTGCGACCAAGCAACGTACCTTCCTTGAGCGCTCGGTCAGCAGCCGTGTTGCGGTGCGCGACGGTGAATCGGTGGTGCTTGGCGGCCTGATTCGCGAAAATGTTACCGATGGCAGCTCCGGTTTGCCGGGCCTGCATCAGATACCGGTGCTGGGTGCATTGTTTGGTAACAAAAGCAACACCTCACGGCGCACGGAGCTGCTGGTCATTCTCACCCCGCGCGTGCTTTACAATGAGCAGCAACTGCGCGATGTCAGTCGCGAGATGCGCCAGCGCATGCGCGGTCTGGAGCTTATCGACGAACACATCCCTGTTACTGGCGCTCTGCATCGTGTGCAGACCGGCAAGCCGCAAGTTGCCGAACAGTCCAGGTGAGCGAGTACTGCACTGTGAGTGAGCAAGAATCCCTGCTGATCTCCGTCCACATGCCAAAAACCGGTGGGCTGAGTTTTCGCGCCATGTTGGAACAGCACTACGGGGAGGCTTTCAAGCACGATTATCAGGATTACCCGCTCGCCCATGCCCCCAAAGCGCGCCATCGCCACGTTTACAGCGAGGCACTTGCGCAAAGCGTTGCGGCCAGCCGGGGTGTGAATTGCATTCATGGTCATTTTTTGCCGGCGAAATACCTCTTGCTGGCGGATGAGCGGCCCTGCACCTTTGTCACCTGGTTGCGCCACCCGGTAGAGCGCTTGTTGTCTCACTACGATTATTGGCAACGGGTGTATGAGCAGGGCTCGCCCCTGGTGTCGCCACTGCACGAGAGAGTTATCAGCGAAAAGTGGAGCCTGGAAGCCTTTTGTCTCGCCCCTGAGCTGGCCAACGTGTACAGCGCGTTTTTATGGGGTTTTCCCGTCTCGCGTCTTAATTTTGTGGGTATCACCGAGTTTTTTGCGGAAGATTTTCGGTATTTTTGCCAGCGCTTTTTGGGGAACTCCGCCGCCGTCCCCACTGTCAATCAGCGCCCAGGAGGCAAAAGCAGTACCGCTTTGTCACTGTCGATAAGCGATATCACCGCTGTAGAGACTTGCCATGCACAAGATATGGCGCTGTATCGCCGCGCTTTGGAGCGCCGCCAATGGCGTTTGGGTGGCGTTTGAAAAAAACCTTGCTGGTAAGGCTTTGAAGCGCGCCTCCCCGGCGTTATAATGGTGCCGCTTTTTTCCCTTGAAGTTAAAGGAATTCAATATGTTACACAATCTTATTCGTATGTTCACCAGCGCCAGAGTTGGCGCTGTTGTGCTGCTCTGCGCCCTGGCGGCCTGCACCGATGCCGCCCCAGGCGAGCTCAGCGCCAAACAGAAAGCCCGCCTGGTGGAACGCGTCGAACAGCGCTGGCAGGCACAGGCAGCCAAGGACTGGGACAAGGCCTGGGAATTCACTACACCTAATTATCGAAGTGTGTTCCCTAAAGAACTGTATCGCAATAATTTTTCATTTGATGTGGATTGGGAGTTGACAGGAGTGGACGTCCTTAACTATGATGCTCAAGCAGCTGTAGCGAGCGTGGCGGCGAGGGTCATGTCCTCACCGTCCAGGCATCGCCAATCTGCATCAAAACTGGGTACTGTGCCAAGTGTGATCCGTGAAAAGTGGTTGTTAATTGACGGTGAGTGGTGGTACAGTGTCAGGGACTGAGTGCTGGTTAGCGTTGGATGCTAGCTGCAGCTGGCAATAGCGCTAGCAACTTTAATTTGTTGTAAACAAGAAACATTAGGAGTCTCCTATTATGAATGCAAAGTTTAAAGCTTTGGGCGTAGCTGCCGCCGTAGCAGCTGGTTCGTTTGGTATGTCTGGTGCAGTTAATGCACAGGTTTCTGCTAAGGGTCTTGGTGACCTTGGTCTGGTTCCTTATTACACCGTACAGGGTGATTGGCAGACGGGCGTACATATTATCAACACCACTGACTCTACGCAGGTTGTTAAGTTCCGTCTGCGTCGTGACACTGACTCTGCTGACGTGCTCGATATCAACCTGATCATGTCTCCTGAAGACGAGTGGACCGGTTACCTGACTGATGCAAGTGGTGTACTGCGTTTGATGACCAGCGATAAGACCTGTGCTGCACCCATGCCGACAAATGGCGGCTGGACTGCGCCAGCGATCAACCGTGAAGGTGCGGAAGAAGGTTATATCGAAGTTATCGGTATGGCTGAAGCTGACGACGAAAACCAGGTGGCTGCGGTAGCGGCACTGCACGGTGCGGATGGTGTGCCCGCAGACTGTCAGGCGGTTTCTACCAACTTCCTGAACGCTAACTTCAACTCAGGTTCTTCAACTGATCAGCAGAGTGATACTGCTGCCCTGAACGGCACCAATACTTGGGCGAATACTACTAACGACGCGCTGAAAGTGTCTTACTTTATCCGCGATGTTGCTTCCGGTATCGAGTTTGGTAACGATGCGGTGATGATCGAAGGTTTTATGGCTAACCCCCATATGACTAGCCAGCAAAACGGCGTAAATGCCGGTAACGTTAACGGCTTTGACCATCCTAATCTGGACGGTGCTACAGGTGAGAATGGTCGTTACGACACAGTCATTCGTGCGTCTAGCGGTCTTGGTGTAAGCCAGATTATCAACGATTGGTCGTACAACACCGTTAACGGTGTGTCTACCGATTGGGTTGTGACTATTCCCGGTCAGTACCTGATGGTTGACCCTGTGTTCTTCGATGACGGTTCGGCCGCAACCCGCTGGGATTATCGCGATATTCCTGTGACTGCGACTTTCAGTGTCTATGACCGTGAAGAACACTCGTTCACTCCCGGTGGTTTGGTTGTTTCACCTTCACCAGCGCCTGACTCAACACTGTTGAGCAATGAAGTGAATGTTATCGAGTGGGGTCCTGCATCTGTCTCTGCGGTGCTGAACGCTGACGCGGACAATGTGTCTCGCGTAGATCCTTCTTCTTCTGGTATTTCCGCGCCAAGCGGGTGGGCTTCTTTGGCGGTGACATCTGACTCAAGTCACATTCAAATCATTTGTGACTACGCTGATTCAGCTACATTCAGCGGTGCCAGCAACTGTTCGGACGGTGCTACTCCCGGTGCCATTGCTGGTGCGGGTAAGCAACCGGTTAATGCTAACGTACCTATGATGGGCTTTGTTGCCTGGAAGCGTACTTTCGCAACTGCTGAGCGCAACTACGGCCGTATCATTGAGCACAGCTTCCGTTAATCATTAGTTAGCGGTTATTCATGAAAACCGACGCCTCGACAGGCGTCGGTTTTTTTATATCTGAATTATTTGAGTGCCGTCGTGTCTCAAATGATGTGATCGTTATACATGTTAAGGTAACACTATGATTGGACTTTATAAGACGGTTTTGAGTATCGCGTGTATGTTGGTGACAACCCTGGCGAGCGCAGAAGCCGTCGATAAGGCAAAAGCACCTTTAAACCTGCCCGAAGACGTGGTGCTGTTTGATGCAGGTGTTGGTATGACCAGGGACGAATTTGTTGAAGTTGCCAAGTACTGGTCGCCACAAATGAAAGCGGACGCCGCTAATAATGTTGGTGATCGATTTGAGCTTATCAGTCTGTCTATGGCCTCTAAAAAACTGGCGGAAGAAGCCAGGAAGTGGACGCCTGAAAATGATGGGTCCTGGTATTGGAAAAAGGAGTTTGCTATCCGCAATCTGCTGCGCGGTCTTATGGTTGACCGCTTTGTGGAATCCTTGGTGGTGCCAGATATGACAGCGCTGGCGAAAGAGCGTTATACGGTGGACAAAGAGTCGATGGTATTGGCGCCGGAACGTCGATTGTCCTCCCATATTTTGTTTATGTGTCGCCCGGGTTGTGACAGAGACAAGCAGCGAAAAGCGGCCGAGAATGTTTTAAAGCAACTGCGAGCAGGGGCTGATTTTAGCGAGTTGGCCGAAAAATACTCAGAGGATCCGGGTTCCAGTAAGAAAAAAGGCCTGTTTAATAAATGGCTGGCAAGAGATGAGCCCCATGTAGCAGGGCGGTATTTGTTGGGTGTATATGGTCTGAATAAGCCTGGTGAGATCAGTGATATTATAGAATCACGTTTTGGGTTCCATATCATCCGTCTTGAGGGAATTCAGGAAGAGCATATTCCGACGTTTGCTGAAGTCAAAGAGAACTTGGTGTTACAGCTTGAGAATGACTATAAAAAACAGATGGCGTTAAACTTCGACCGCAAATACCAGTTTTCCGATGATGGTTATATCGACGGCGCAGCGATGGAAGAAATCTTTGCGCCCTACAAAACCGAACAACCCAAAACTCAGGATGCTAAAGCGAAAACGCCGCTTGAAAAAGCACAGCCGGTAGAGCCAAAACAGGCAGTGGAGTAAACGCGACTACACCTTTCTTTATAGCGGGGACGGGGGATTAAAAAACAATCCCCCGCTCTCTTTTTCGCCTTTTTCGATCTGCACAGGCGCTTTCAGTCCAGCACCTTGAAGCGACGCACCCTGTTATGGCAAACACTCGGTTTGAGAGCTGTAGCCACTCGCCTTAGATTACCGCCCCGCTCGTGGCAGGGCGTCAAAAAATGGCTGAGGAAAATCACAAGCGAGGCGTGACAATTTTGTGGGAATACCTCAGCCTGCGACCCCTTTATGTCCACTTTATCCAGTCCCCTTTGTCCTCCGCCGGTTACTGTAACAACCTGGAATAATTTTCGCCAAATACGGCCACCGATACGCAATTGCGTAGTATTTGTGCTAATCTGCTATTGACTGCAAAGGAAAGGATTTTTATTTGCAGTATAAAAAATGCACAAAAGGATATTGAATCATGCCAAAGACCAACACCAAAAAACCACCTTTCATTCCTCCCGCTGCTGCTGATGATCTTGTTATTTCACGCAAACAGCACGGGCGTAAAGTCAGTCGCGAAACCTGCCAGCGCGTTTACACTGCGACGTCGCCTGCGAGAAAACAACACGCACTACCAGAGCATTCTCGACAACGTCCGTTTGCAACGCTGCCAAAATCTTCTGCGCGAACGCTGGCTGCCGGGCAAGTGTCTTGCCGAAGAATTGGGTTATATGGAAATCAACAGTTTCTACCGCGCGTTTCAGCGCTGGACGGGAATGAACTATTCAGATTTTTGTCTGCTGAGGTAGCGAGGCAAAACAATGGGGAACAAACGGGAGCGGAGGGATTAAAAAAAAATCTCTCCATCCTTTTAACCCAGCCAACCCGGATATTTCACCAGTAAATGGAATTTTCGGGCTAGTCCGCCATGACAAAACCTTCCAGCCCGTTTTTACCCGTTGAAACCGACGCGTAGAGGCCGATTGTACTGGCGTCAATATCACCGGTGACGCCGACGTTTTGCTTCTGTCTGCACCGGAAACGCTGCGTTAACCAAACGAGCCGAAGGGGAGCCCGGTTGAACGCCTGGTTATACTCAATTTTCGGGCAGCTTAAGCAGCCGTTCACTACGCCATACTCTAATAATATTGATTGATTCACTTTGATATAAGTATACGATGCGAAATGGTGAATGGATAAGCTCACGAATAGAATCATCGTCGAATTCAGGTACAACCCTGCCAACACTCGGATAAGTAGCGAGCGTTTCAACATGCTCAACAATTGCAGCAACAAAGTCATGGCCAATTTGAGGCACACCCTGCTCCTGGTAGTATTCTTTAATACCGGTAAGGTCATCAATTGCTGATTTTGAAAAAGAAATATTCACAGACTAAAGATCCAACTGCTTTTTCACATCACTGATGTCGGCAATTTCACCTCCCCTTACCTCCATTAAACCTTGAGCAATAGCCCTAACGAATTCAAGTTCCTCTCTGATTTTTTCATAATCATCAAGTCCTTGGACAACGGCAACCCCACGACCGCGGCTAGTTACCAGAACGGGTCTATGCGTGTCCTTTGCGTGATTTACAACTTTGCCCGGATTGATTTTTAGCTCGGAAAGCGGAATGACATCTTCGGAAAATTTTGTTTGCATGATAACAAGCCCTCTCTATAGCAGCTGTTTATAGCACCTATTAACAGCTCTCGTCAACGAGTATAACGCCCGCGTAATGGGCTGATTTGTAGCGAAGCGGGCAGACAGGCATCCCGTCATTGCGGTGGATTGGTTCGATCTGGACGAATATAAAGGTCACTTTTTATTTGTCCAGCCCGAAAATTCCATTTACTGGTGAAATATCCGGGTTAGCTGGGTTAAAGGGACGGAGAGATTTTTTTTAATCCCTCCGCTCCCGTTTGTTCCCCATTGTTTTGCCTCGCTACCTCAGCAGACAAAAATCTGAATAGTTCATTCGCAGCGTTGCAAACGGACGTTGTCGAGAATGCTCTGGTAGTGCGTGTTGTTTTCTCGCAGGCGACGTCGCAGTGTTGTCGGGCTGATACCGAGTTTATTCGCTACCGCGCCGGCACGTGTTTGGGATAAATCTGCGGTCAGTAAGATTTCAAAAACGCGCTGACAGGTTTCGCGACTGATTTTACGTCCGTGCTGTTTGCGCGAAACGATAAGATCATCAGCAGCGGGAGGAATGAAAGGTGGTTTTTTAGTGTTGGTCTTTGGCATGGTTCAATATCCTTTTGTGTGCTTTTTATACTGCAAGTAGAAGTCCTTTCCTTTGCAGTCAATAGCAGATTAGCACAAATACTACGCAGTTGCGTATCGGTGGCCCTATTTGGCGAAAATTGTTCGACGGTGTCAGGCAGGGCTATTGGCTTCACAGTTTGTCGCGAGTCTCCGCTGTAAACAGACCTGCGCGATAGCCCGGATGTTTCACCTGCAAATGAAATATCCGGGCTAAGCCTTCCTTGCGCGCGTATGAAGCGTATAATCGGTGGGGTGCCTTTCGGCACGCCCCCACAGTTGGACGACAATAAGGAAGTACAACCAGGCAATGGACACGTTGTTGCTTATCACCGGTATGCACCGATCCGGTACATCCGCTTTGTGCGCAGCCCTACAAGCCTGCGGCGCAGTGTTTGGTGAGCATTTGCTATCGCCCATGGCGGGTGTGAATGACGAGGGTTTCTGGGAAGATCGCGATGTGGTTGCCTTAAACGATGCCTTGCTGGCGGCGATCGACAGCCACTGGTATGACATCACTCTGGTCGAGCGCTTTATTGATTGGCACGCCACTGAGTTTGACAGTCATCGCGACCAGGCTAAAGCTATTTTGGCGCGCGGTTTTGCGGGCGATGAATCACAGATTCCTGCGGTGAAGGACCCGCGTTTTTGTATTACCCTGCCGTTTTGGCAGCAGGTTTGTGAGCAGATGGGCATTGCCTGTCACGTTTGCGTGATCGACAGACCCCCATTGGAAGTAGCCAGGTCGCTTAAAACGCGCGATGCTTTTCCCGTGGGTTATGGTTTGCGTTTGTATTTGGCATACTGGCAGCAGTTGCGGCAGACCCTGCCGCAAGGCGCGGTGTTGACCCGGTTTCACGCCTTGCTGGCTGACCCCGTAGCTGCTGTGGCTGAACTGGCAGAGTATTTGCCGATTACCCTTAATGAACTGGCGGTGCGCGCCGCTGTGCGCCAGGATCTCAGGCATCAACATGCCCAGGCGCAAAGTCCCGATAGCGACAATCTCGATATGCTGACACAGTATATCGATCAGCACTATCCTGTCAGTCAAGTGGCGATGGCTGGCGTCGATGCCTTGGTTGCGCGGGGGCGTGAGCTTACGGCATTGGGCGAGCAGCATACCCAGGCGTTGGCTACCCTGGATCAACGCGATCTGGATGTTCGAGAACTGGATGCGCGCTTGAACGCAACCGGAAATGAACTTGCGGCGGCTTTAGAGACTCTCAATACACGCGATGATGAGATAAAAAATCTCGATCAGCGTTTGGCCAAGGCTGGCGCAGAACTCGAATACGCGATGAACACCGTAACGGAACGCGACGCACAGATTGAAGATTTTGATACCCGCCTGCAGGGTTTGGGTGCCGAGCATCAAAAGGCGCTGGATACCTTGAATGAGCGGGATGCGACTATCGCTGAAAAGGTGGCAGCCATGCACGAGCAACAAGTTCGATTGAATGAAACGCAAGTTCAATTGAATGAAACACAGGCGCAACTGCAAGATATGCAGGCGCGTTTTAACCGGCTGCTGAAAATACCCGTGTTTGGCGCAGCGGTAAGGAAATTATGGTTTTATGAAAGACGTTGATGTCATTGTCCCGGTTTATGACGGGTTTGAGGAAACCCGCGACTGTGTTAATTCCGTGCTGGCGACGCTGGATAAAAGCTGGGCAAGACTGATCCTTATTAATGATTGTTCGCCCTCGCCGCAAATCACCGCCTGGCTGCGCGAGGTCGCCGCCGCGAACCCCGATATTGTGTTGCTTGAAAATCGGGAAAATCTGGGTTTTGTTGCCACCGTGAATCGCGGTATGCAACATGACACTGACCGCGATGTATTGCTGCTTAACAGCGATGTGGAAGTGGCCAACAACTGGCTTGCGCGCCTGCGCGAAGCGGCTTATGCCAACCCCAATGTGGCGAGCTTGACGCCCTATTCCAACAACGCCACCATTTGCTCGTTTCCCAATTACTGTGAGGATAACGAACTGCTGTTTGCGTTATCCGTGGCGGAGTTAGACGCCTATTTCGCGCAGCAAAACAGCGCGACTGATGTAATTCCTGTACCCACGGGTGTAGGTTGTTGCATGTATATCCGCCGCGATTGTTTGGCTGAAGTGGGCTATTTTGATGTTGAGACCTTTGGTAGGGGCTACGGCGAAGAAAATGACTGGTGCCAGCGCGCTGAGCGTATGGGCTGGCAAAACTATCATCTGACCAATACCTTTGTGTATCACAAGGGCGGTGTGAGTTTTGGCGCTTCGCAGAATCCGCGCATTCAAAAAGCGCTGGAATTACTGGCGCAAAAGCATCCTAATTACGATGCGGCGGTGCAGGATTGTGTCGGCAAAGACGCAGGCAAAGAACTGCGAGTTCGCGCCCTGCTGGGTTTATTTGCGGCGCAGAACTTACCGAAAGTATTGTTGATCGCCCACAAGCTCGGCGGCGGTGCGCAGCAGCATGTGAATGAGCTGGCCTCGTTTTACTGCGGTAAGGCGCTGTTTTTACAGATTACGCCCTTAGAAGATGGCCGCTCGGTGACTTTGTCTGTATTCAATGCCGGTGAACGCGTCAAGGACAGCCTCTCATTTGACGTGTCTTCTGAATACGATTACCTGGTGAAATTGTTGCAAGAACTGGGTGTGGGTCATGTTCACTATCACCACACCATGGGACTGGCGCCGCGTTTATGGGGCTTGGCGGCTGACCTTAACTGTGATTACGATGTCACTATTCACGATTATTATCTGGTGAACGGCAACCCCACCATGACCGATGGCAAGGCGCATTTCATTGACGATGATGCGGACAATTTCGACCAGCGCTGCGCCGAACACTACCCCTTGCCCGAGGGTGTTACCGCAAAGATGTGGCGAGCGGGGCAGGAGCCCTTGGTAAAAGGTGCCAAACGGGTGATCTTTCCATCGCAGGATTGTCGTTCGCATTTCCAGCGCTTTTTTGTGGTGCCTAACCCGGTTGTTGCCTGGCATCCGGATTATTTATTGTCGCAGCCGTATCCAAAACCGAGCTGGCAATACGCGGGCGACAGACCGCTGAAAGTTCTGGTGCTGGGCGCGTTAAGCCGTGAAAAAGGCGCCGATGTTTTGGAAGCGGTGGCCTCTTCTTTGCAGTCAGAAAATATCGAATTTCACTTACTCGGCTACGCTTATCAGGCGCTCGCCGCGGGTGTGATTACCCACGGCCCCTATAAAAACGATGCGGTCTATGGGCTTATTGATGAGTTAGCACCGGATGTGGTGTGGTTCCCCGCCCTGTGGCCTGAAACCTATAGCTACACTTTGAGCATTGCTTTGCACGCGGGTTTGCCGGTTGTGGTGCCTGATGTGGGGGCGTTTAATGAGCGCGTGCGCGGGCGTGATTTAAGCGTGGTGCGCCCGTGGAATGCCACGGTGGATCAGTGGCATGATTTTTGGGCGGCGGTCGTGCACAGTAAAGCACTGCCCGATGACGCCGCCACCCGCGAGGCGGAGCCTGTTGTTGCGCCCGGCGATAGCGAGTTCTATAGCAAACGCTATTTGCAAACCGTGTGTGCCAGCACCGGGCAGCTCAGTGAAGCAACTCTTGCCCATATCAGCGCGAATTATCACCGCGAGGGCGCGGCGCTTACCGGCTCTGAAAAAGTGCTTAAACGCCTGTGGCAGTTGAGTCGCTCGCCGGTGGTGGCGGGCATTGTGTCGCGCATTCCTTTTAGATTGCGCCAGGCGCTGAAACGGCGTTTGTCGACCCGTCCCATGCACGATATTGTGCACCGTCAGTAAGCGCTATTGGCGGTTTACTACGATTATTTTTTTGAAGGAAATTTCATGTCTGATTTTGATGAAGCCGCACATGGCGAAATGTTGAATCGTTTTATCGCGATTGCCAATGAATACAAGAACGAGGGTGCCGACCCTCAACTTGTGTCTTCTGCACTGATGGCCGCTTCCTGTGTGTACACGAGCTATGTGGCGGCGGGTAACGAAGGCGTGCTACTGGAGCCTGGCATCGAGCGCGTGGTAACCATGTATCGCCAGCACCTGGTTCGCGCCCAGGAGTTGCGCCGCGCTGAACTCGAAGCAAAAAAAGCGGGTGAGGCCTAGTTGTCTGCACCCCCAGCAAGACCCTGGTGGCAAAGCCTGCTCAATCGGCGGGTGCTGATTTGTATTTTCACCGGTTTTACCTCGGGTCTGCCGCTGTATATTCTCTACCAGCTGGTACCCGCGTGGCTGCGTACTGAGGGAGTTGGACTTAAGGAAATTGGTCTGTTTGCCTTAGTTGGTATTCCCTACACCTGGAAGTTTTTGTGGTCGCCCTTGATGGATCGGTTCTCACCGCCTGGCTTTGGTCGCAGGCGCGGGTGGATGCTGGTCACCCAGGTCGTGTTACTGTTCAGCGTGGGTGTGTTGGGCATGGTCGATCCGCAGCACTCGATCTGGGCGGTGGCAGCGTTGGCATTTGTGGTGGCGCTGTTTTCCGCCAGCCAGGATGTCGTGATCGATGCCTACCGCCGCGAGTTGCTGCCTGACAGAGAACTGGGCATCGGCAACGCCGTGCATGTGCAGGCTTACCGTATTTCCAGTTTAATTCCAGGCTCGCTGTCGATATTTTTAGGCGCCCACCTGCCCTGGAGCACGGTGTTTTGGATTACTGCCGGTTTTATGTTGGTGGGTATTGGGCTGTCCCTGGTGATCAGCGAGCCACCCTCTGCGCCCAGCAAGGCGAAAGGTCTGCGCGCGGTCATACTCGAGCCTTTTGTTGAATACGTAAGCCGCCGCGGCTGGCGCGACGTGCTCCTGGTGCTGGCGTTTATGTTTTTGTACAAGTTGGGTGACAATATGGTCACCGCGCTTGCTACGCCATTTTATATAGACCTTGGCTTTAGTCTGACCGAGATCGCCATGGTAGCTAAGCACGCGGCGTTGTGGCCCGCAATTATCGGTGGTTTACTGGGCGGCGTATTGATGATTCGCCTCGGTATCAACCGCTCCTTGTGGGTGTTCGGGGTGGTGCAGATCCTGTCGATTTTTGGTTTTGCCATACTTGCCAATGCCGGAGCCAAGCTGTGGCTGCTGGCCGTGGTTATCGCTTTTGAATACCTGGGCGTTGGCCTTGGCACCGCCGCTTTTACCGCTTTTATCGCTCGGGAAACCAGCCGTACTTTTGCCGCCACCCAGTTTGCCCTGTTCACCGCACTGGCCGCGTTGCCGCGCACCTTTGCCAATGCCAGCACTGGGTATATCGTCGAAAGCGTGGGTTACACCCAGTTCTTTTTGATCTGCGCGATGTTGGCCGTTCCCGGTATGGTGCTGTTGTTCTGGGTGGCGCCCTGGCGCGGTGACGAGCGCGCCACATCGCTGTAAGTGGATACCTTGCCTGCGGGTTTACCACTTGAAAAAACCTGTAATTGCCCCCATCTTAGGCAATACATTCAAGAAAAGACAGATGATACTTTTATGCGATGGCTGGTTTTAGGGTTCCCCCTGCTGGAACTGTTGACCTTGATTCAACTGGGCGTGGCCACCTCTGCGCTATGGGCAATCCTGTACGTGGTGGCAACGTTTATGTTGGGCACGGCCGTGCTGCGCTATCAGGGTTTTAGCATGATAAATCAGCTGCGTGCCCAGCAGGAGCAGGGCATTCCTATAGGCCCGCGCCTGGTAAGAGACGACATGGCGATGGGTTTTGCGGGTATTTTGTTGATGATTCCCGGCATGATCAGCGACTTTGCCGCAGTTATCGTGCTTTTTGGCCCGTTGCGCAGGCGTTTGGCGTCTTGGCTTGGCCTGCGTACAACTGAGCGCATGAGCGAGCCGGAATATCAGCCCCATCCCCATCAGCCCACCACCATTGAGGGCGAATATAAGCGGGTGGACTGAGGTTTCCGGGGGCGGTGCTGATCTGTGTCGGTGCCGTGACCGTTACAAAAGCAAAAAAAACCTCACCACAATCCCTTGAATTCACAAAACCCGCCCCAATTACAGGAAGCAACGGCCTCACGCAGGCTGATAGATCCCCGTTTGTTGGGGCTTTGATAACACGATATTTATGGAGAGCTACACCAATGAAAATCCGTCCGTTGTACGACCGTGTGGTCGTTCGTCGCAAGGAAGAGGAAGCAACATCAGCCGGTGGCATCGTTTTGCCCGGTTCTGCCAAGGAAAAGCCCAATCAGGGTGAAGTGGTTTCAGTTGGCGAAGGTAAAGTGCTGGATAACGGCGAAGTACGTCCCCTGGCGGTAAAAGTGGGCGACACCGTGGTTTTTGGCCAATACGCTGGCAGCAACACCATCGAAGTGAACGGCGAAGAGCTCATTATTATGGGCGAGAGCGAAATCTACGCTGTTGTTGAATAACACAGCTCAACCTCTTACAGACAATTATTGAAGGATTATTATCATGGCAGCTAAAGATGTATTTTTTGGCGACGAAGCTCGCTCTCAAATGCTGGCGGGCGTCAACATTCTCGCCGATGCGGTAAAGGCGACTTTGGGCCCCAAAGGTCGCAATGTTATTTTGGACAAATCATTTGGCGCACCGACCGTAACCAAAGACGGTGTTTCCGTGGCGAAAGAAATCGAACTGGCCAACAAGTTTGAAAATATGGGCGCGCAGATGGTCAAAGAAGTGGCCTCGCAAGCCTCTGACGCCGCAGGTGACGGTACTACCACGGCAACCGTATTGGCGCAGTCTATCTTGAACGAAGGTTTGAAATCCGTTGCAGCGGGTATGAACCCAATGGACTTAAAGCGCGGCATCGACAAAGCGGTCGTCGCAGCGGTAGCGAAGATCAAAGAAGCAGCTACCCCCTGTGAAGACAGCAAGTCTATCGCCCAGGTAGGTACCATTTCTGCCAACAGCGACACCGCTGTGGGTGAAATCATCGCCGAAGCCATGGATAAAGTGGGTAAAGAAGGCGTTATCACGGTTGAAGAAGGTTCTGGCCTTGAGAACGAGCTGGACGTGGTAGAAGGTATGCAGTTTGACCGCGGCTACCTGTCACCTTACTTCATCTCTAACCAGGACAGCATGAGCGTTGAGCTGGATGCGCCGTTTATCCTTCTGGTTGACAAGAAAATCTCCAATATTCGCGAGTTGCTGCCCCTGCTGGAGCAGGTCGCCAAGTCCTCCAAGCCTTTAGTTATCATCGCTGAAGACGTCGAAGGCGAAGCATTGGCGACACTGGTGGTCAACAACATGCGTGGCATCGTTAAAGTGGCCGCTTGTAAAGCACCGGGTTTCGGTGATCGCCGTAAAGCCATGCTGCAGGACATCGCAACCCTGACGGGCGGTACTGTGATTTCTGAAGAAGTTGGCCTGGAGCTTGAATCTGCCACCCTGGAGCACCTGGGAAGCGCCAAGCGTGTGACCATGGACAAAGACAACAGCACTGTTATCGACGGTGCGGGTGACGCCGAGGCGATTAAAGCGCGCGTGAATGAAATCCGCGTTCAGATCGAAAACACTTCCTCTGACTACGATCGCGAAAAACTGCAAGAGCGCGTGGCGAAACTGGCCGGTGGTGTTGCGGTTATCAAGGTTGGCGCTGCCACCGAGATCGAAATGAAAGAGAAAAAAGCCCGCGTTGAAGACGCCCTGCACGCTACCCGCGCAGCGGTGGAAGAAGGCGTTGTGGCCGGTGGTGGTGTTGCGCTGGTTCGCGCCGTTGCCGCTATCGCTGATCTTACCGGTGACAACGAAGACCAAAACCACGGTATCGCCGCAGCTCTGCGCGCCATGGAAGGTCCTCTGCGTCAAATCGTTGCCAACGCCGGTGATGAGTCTTCTGTTGTGCTCAACAACGTGAAGAACGAAGGCACTGGTAACTACGGTTACAACGCTGCCACTGGCGAGTACGGCGATATGATCGAAATGGGCATCCTGGATCCCGCCAAAGTAACCCGCACCGCCTTGCAGGCTGCTGGTTCTGTGGCTGGTTTGATGATTACCACCGAAGTGATGGTAGCTGACGCACCAGAAGACAATGCCGGCGGACCGGCAATGCCTGATATGGGCGGCATGGGTGGTATGGGAGGCATGATGTGACGCCCCTTTAGCACTTTCGAAAAACCCGGCCTTGTGCCGGGTTTTTTTGTGGTGCGCCGGGCATGGCGCGAAGCGCCATTACGGCGCTGATAACTCGGGAGCGAAAGCGAACGAGGAAGTGACTTGGAGGTGAGAGTCCT
>PDWI01000565.1_pt1 | contig 60001 bp, 42 predicted proteins | sample 1430891 | NCBI WGS metagenome assembly PDWI01 (sample SAMN01162508, study PRJNA174530) | Oral metagenome, whole genome shotgun sequencing project. | biome: Marine environment; feature: Marine mammal; material: Swab sample of the gingival sulcus; isolation source: swab sample of gingival sulcus... | reverse complement strand
GATTACGCCACCTGTCGCATCTTTGACGTTACTCGTAAAGTCTTTGAAAACACCTTTAGCTTCCTTACCCCAGTAAGACTGCATACGCAGGCGAATCTTCTCACCGGCCATTGCACTTGTTGCTGCAGAACCCAGAGAAACGGTTGCTGCACTTGCCAATGCAGTTTTAAGCATATTACGTCTGTTCATTTGAGATTGACTCCATTTGGTCTGTTCAAAGAAAAACAGGAAGGCTCGTCATGCGAAAAGGCAGCCGGAAAAGACAATGCCTATCAATATTAAAGCTGTCCTGACTGATCAAGATTCTATAGCACCGTCAAAACGTAAACAACGATAAATCTAATAGGCACTCATAAGTGCCGATATGGCCAAGTACTACCACTATCAAATGAACAACAAATACCGATTCAGACCTAATATCAATCCATTTATCTCATTAAGCCAAAGTCATTCAGTCGATCAAAAAGTGTGAGTTGTATTAAATTCCTGCCAACACGCAACGCAACAGGCCAAAATTCCAGACACCACCTAAGGACTCATACAGATCGTTAATGGCACCTTCCGAACGATTAGGCAATTTTGCTGCTGCCTCACGAATGGTAGCAATATCATCCGGGTCAAGATCCGTTGCCTCCTCCACGGAAAGTTTTCCATTGCGCACCGCATCGGCCAAGTCACCGTACACCGTCATCGCAACCACCTGACGCTGCTTCATAATCTGTTCAACTGTCATGCCTTGTTGAAACAAAGCCAAGGTGGAATTTGCCGAACTTTCAGTGACCGGTGCTTGATCAGCAACATATTCGGCAATTACGGCCATAAACTCCGCCCCGTAGCGTTCCAGCTTGGATTCACCAACACCGCCTAGATAACGAAAGTCATCATCCGTCAATGGCTTACGCTGTGCCATTTCTTCCAGTGTACGATCATGGAAGATTACATACGGTGGTACGTTTTGTTCACGCGCCAAATCCAACCGCAGCGCCTTCAAGGCAAGCAGCAAGCCTTCATTTTCAGGGTCGAGGGCAACGCGCTCGCGAGCTGCTCCGGCCTTTTTCGCCAACTTGGGCGTCGCCAGTTTTCTGGCCAATAACGTTTCCTCACCTTTAAGTAATGGGCGAGATTTTTCCGTAAGCTGTAATGCGCCATAGCGTTCCATATTGATCTGAACATAGCCCTGTGCGATAAGCTGTCGGAATAAACCGCGCCAAGCCACCTGCGTGTGGTGCCTACCTAGACCAAATACTTTCAGGTGGTGATGACCATTTTGCTGAATGCGGGGATCGTCTTTTCCAACAAGAATGTCCGTAATATACGCCACTCCAAAACCCTGGCCGGTGCGATAGATAGCAGACAGTGCTTTTTGTGCATCCTCGGTAGCATCCCAGGTGTCCGGTGGATTCAGACAGTTATCACAGTTGCCACACTTTTCAGGCGCAGACTCTCCAAAGTAATTCAAGATAGCCGCCCGCCGACAGCTTACGGTTTCGCATAAGGCCAACATCGCCTCCAGCTTGTGCTGGGTAACACGCTTATGCATCTCACTACCGCTGCTTTCCTGCATCATTTGGCGCAAGAAAATGACATCCTGCAAACCGTAATTCATCCAGGCATTCGCCGGATTACCGTCACGCCCGGCACGTCCGGTTTCCTGATAATAGGCTTCAATATTTTTTGGCAGGCTCAAGTGAGCAACAAAACGCACATCTGGCTTATCAATCCCCATACCAAACGCGATAGTCGCCACAATAATCACCCCCTCCTCCCGCAGAAAGCGTGCCTGCGTACGTTGCCGTAACTCCGCAGGCAGTCCCGCATGATAAGGCAAGGCTACACGTCCCTTGCCACTTAGCCAGTGAGCCGTGGTTTCAACTTTTTTACGGGATAAGCAATACACAATTCCTGCGTCAGTCGGATGATTATCCTGAATAAAACGCCATAAGCGGTCACGGGCGTTTTGTGCATCGGACAGGGCGTAGCAAATATTCGGGCGGTCAAAGCTGTTGATAAAGATGCTGGCACGTTGCAGCTCAAGCTGTTCAATAATTTCGTGGCGAGTGCGCTGATCTGCCGTGGCTGTTAACGCGATGCGTGGAATGCTGGGAAAGCGCGTTGCCAAAATGCGTAACTGCTGATATTCCGGCCTAAAATCGTGCCCCCATTGGGATACACAGTGCGCCTCATCTACAGCAAATAATGCGATTTGACACTGACTGAGCAAACTCAAAGTGTAATCGTTGGTCAGGCGCTCCGGTGCAATATATAGAAAGTCCAACTGCCCTTGTCGCAAAGCAGATTCAACAGCTTGACGCTCTCGCGCGTCTAATGTCGAGTTAAGAAAAGCCGCCTTAATCCCCAGTTGTTGCAATGCATCCACCTGATCCTGCATCAACGCAATTAACGGCGAAACCACCACCCCGACACCCTCGCGCAGCAGTGCTGGAATCTGGTAACACAGCGACTTACCGCCGCCGGTTGGCATCAACACAAAGGCATCCTGGCCAGACGCAACGGTGTCAATAATCTCCGCCTGATTATGACGAAATTCGCTATAACCAAAGATTGAGTTGAGAACTTCCAATGCGCGCGACATACACAGACCTTTTCAGCTAAATAACGGACTTGGCGAGGCTTACCAATAAAACCACATCGCCCATCGTAATTGAATTAAAACATGCTAGAATCGCTCTTTTTCAAGGATTCGCAAGGATCACGCTATTAATGGAAAACAACAAACCCTCTCTGACCTATCAAGATGCCGGTGTCAGTATTGAGACCGGAAACGCTTTGATCGACCGCATTAAGCCACACGCACGCCGTACCAAGCGCCCGGAAGTCATGGGCAATATCGGTGGTTTTGGTGCCTTGATGTCGTTACCAAACCGCTACAACGACCCGGTGTTGGTCTCTGGTACCGATGGTGTGGGTACCAAATTAAGGCTGGCGATTGATTTAGGACGCCTTGATACCATTGGCATTGATTTAGTTGCCATGTGTGTCAACGATATTGTCGTCACCGGCGCAGAGCCATTGTTCTTTCTCGACTATTACGCCACTGGTAAGCTGAATAATGATGATGCTGAAGCGGTCATTAAAGGTGTCGCGGATGGATGTGAGTTGGCAGGGGCAGCACTGATTGGCGGGGAAACGGCTGAAATGCCGGGGATTTACAGCGAAGGTGATTTTGATCTGGCCGGTTTCAGTGTTGGCGTGGTAGAGCGTGATTTGATTTTGGATCAAAGCGGCGTCGCCAATGGCAATGTGCTGATCGGACTGGCATCCAGCGGCCCGCACTCCAACGGTTATTCACTGATCCGCAAAGTGCTGGAAGTGTCTGGTCAGACGCTGGATCAGACTTTTAGTGAAGGTGACGACACCACACTGGGCGAAGCCCTGCTCGCACCCACAGAAATTTATGTTAAGCCGTTGTTACAGGCATTAAAGCAGTTTGATATTCGTGCTTTGGCGCACATTACCGGCGGCGGTTTAACCGAAAACCTGCCGCGTGTCTTGCCAAATCATTGCCAAGCTAACATTGATCTGACCAGTTGGGAGCGTCCGGTAATCTTTGACTGGCTGCAACAAAACGGCAACATCGAAGAAATGGAGATGCTGCGTACCTTTAACTGTGGTATCGGCATGGTCGTCGTCGTGGCCGAGGAGCAAGCGGATGATATGATCAACAGCTTTAGACTGCAGAATATTCAGAGCTGGAAAATTGGTCAGATTACTCACTCAGAAAGTGAAGAGCCTCACGTAGAGTACGTCTAGTCCATGTTATCCATTGTTGTATTAATTTCTGGTAGTGGCAGCAATCTACAAGCGATTATCGATGCAATCGCAGCCGAGAACCTGGATGCGAAGATTGACTTGGTCTTGAGTAACCGCCCCGATGCCTTCGGTTTGCAACGCGCCAAACAAGCAGCAATTCATACTGAAGTCATTAATCATCAGGATTATGACTCACGCGAATCGTTTGATGCTGCCATGATGGCGGTCATTGATCGGGTAGCACCGGATTTAATTGTGCTGGCAGGCTTTATGCGGATCATGACGGATGGCTTTGTTGAGCATTACGCAGGCAAGATGATCAACATCCATCCAGCCCTACTGCCTGCATACAAGGGACTCAATACACACGCACGGGCACTGGCAGATGGCGTGAGTCATCATGGCGCAAGTGTGCATTATGTGACGCCTGAACTAGACTCCGGCGCGGTCATTGCCCAAGGCCGCGTTCCAGTCTTTCCTGGAGACACCGTAGAGCAACTGCAACAGCGCGTTCATCGCATTGAGCATGTGATATATCCAAACGTGGTAACTTGGTTTGCGCAAGGCCGTCTGAGTTATAAAGACCATCAAGCCTATCTGGATGGGGAGTTGCTAACTGTTCCGGTTATATTTGAGCAAGAGGCGGAGTAGCACTCGCTTCTTTGACCTTCCTGCTAACACCATTCACGTTGACTTATTTTTAACAGTGCCACGATTGCCTCTAAAGTGAGGCAACGCAAGGGACGACCAGCTACGGCAAATGCATTTAGTGAAGATAGGTTATTTCACAGATTTGGTATTATTCAACCAAGCTGACGTTATTTGATCAACCGACATAGCACTATTTCCTTTCTTCTGGAGCTCGTGCGTCATCAAAAATACCTGCTCCACTGCGGCCAAATCCTCCAATGTATCAACACCTCTGCCGGGAATCTCACACGCAGTTGCCACATGAATCCGTGCGCCATGCCACATCGCCCGCAACTGCTCTAATTTTTCCAGTTGCTCCAATTGGCAAGTGTCCATGCCGACAAAGTCACGTAGATATTTAGCACGATATGCATAGATTCCTATGTGACGGTTGGCGTATTCCGAGACGTGAACATCAGGATCACGCTGGTGGGGGATTGCCGCGCGGGAAAAGTACAGAGCCATTCCTGACGCATCAGTCACGACTTTAACGATATTCGGATCAGCATATTCCGCGTCATTCGTAACCGGCGTGCTCAGTGTGGCAATCATGGCTTCTGGGTGTGAGGCAAGGTTATCCGCCACCTGATGCAAATTAGCCGCTGGGGTTAGTGGTTCATCGCCTTGCAGATTAACAATAATGTCCTCATCGTCCAGCTGGCGGATAGCGACAACCTCAGCCAACCGGTCACTGCCGGTCTCATGGCTGCGGCTGGTCATACACACGTCCGCACCAAAGCGCTCACATACCTCACGAATGCGCTCATCATCAGTTGCAATAATGATACGCTCAAAACCCGCAAGACAGGCACATTCATAAACACGCTGAATCATCGGCTTGCCGGCAAGGGTCAATAATGGCTTACCCGGCAAGCGGGTCGAATCGTAACGTGCAGGTATTACAAGTACAGTATTTGTCATAGCCTCTCGACTTCTTCCAGTGTCAGTACACGTGCTTTGCTTTCCAGCATCACCGGCTTGCCGTCAACGATTGAATACGCGAGCCTTGCTGAGCGGGAAATCAGTTCCTGGTTCTTTTTATCGTAGATTAAACGCCCCTTGGTGACGGGGCACACCAGGATATCCAGTAGTTTGGCATTCATTATTTATCAAACTCAATCGTGTTAATACGTGCCAGCAATTCCCTATGAAATGCCTCGCTTAGCTTTGCCGTAACCGGCACGAACCAGTGGTGATTTTCAGCAAACTTTCGGCATTTAACCGCATCTTTTTCTGTCATCACAACGGGTATGTCATCGTTAAATGCAATATCTGACGGATGAAAGATGTAGTGATCGGGAAAAGCGTGTTCTGTAACGACCAAGCCCTGCGATACTAGCATACGAAAAAAACGATCTGGATTGCCGATTCCAGTCACAGCATGTACACGGCGACCCCGCCACTGAGATAACGACTGTTGTTCCACAGGATTCAAGCGGCATATTTGGTCTGTCAGCAACTGCATGCTCAATGCGGCGTTTGCTTTTGGCTCATTCACCACCACAAAATCACAATGCTCCAATCGTGAAGGCGGTTCACGAAGCGGCCCAGCAGGCAGACAACGTCGATTACCCAAGCCTCTTTCACCGTCAATCACCACAATCTCAATATCCCGCTTTAGGCGATAATGCTGCAAACCGTCATCACTAATAATAATATCCACCGTCGCTTGCTTCATTAGCCTATCAATATTGGCATTTCGATCTGACCCTGCCATAACAGGTACGCCACATCGCTGCGCCATCAGCACTGGCTCGTCACCACAGTCTATGGGGTCACTGTCAGGGTGAACCCTCACCGGCCATTGCTGAGATTGTCCACCATAACCCCGAGTAATGATGCCGGGCGAGTAGCCTGCTTTTTGTAGTAGTTGTACAAGATCAATAACCAATGGAGTTTTTCCGGTGCCACCCACACTGATATTCCCCACAACGATGACGGGAATCGCATGTTCAACTTGCTTTGCTAGAGCCAAACGCTTGTGTAAAAAAGATAACATGCGGTAGAGCAACGCCAATGGTGTTAGCAACAGAGCCCCCGTGTCCCCCTGATACCAAATTCGCTCCAATCGTTGTTGCAGGACAGAGGTTCGCTGCCTCCGACTGCCCTCCATAGATTTTTCAGTGCAGGATTTATTCATTAGACTGAGCGTGTTGCAAGCTTGCATACACCCCGTTGTGTGCCAGCAAACATTCATGTGTGCCAGACTCAACAATCTGCCCGTTTTCCATGACAAGAATTTTGTCAGCTTGCTCAATAGTGCTGAGCCGGTGGGCAATCATAAAGGTGGTGCGGCCTTTTAACAGCTCATCCAGTGCCGCCTGAATATGACGCTCTGATTGCGTATCCAGTGCGGAAGTTGCTTCATCGAGAATCAGAATGGGTGTATCTGCAAGAATGGCGCGAGCAATGGCCAGGCGCTGTTTTTGACCACCTGACAGCAAGGTGCCATTTTCGCCAATCATCGTATCAAAGCCATCTGGCAGGGCTTCAATAAACGCTAATGCATGGGCGGCGCGGGCGGCCTCAATTATTTTGTCATCATCCAGATCATGTAACATGCCATAGGCGATATTATTTCTTACGGTGTCATTAAACAAAGTGATGTTTTGTCCAACATAGGCAAACTGCTTTCTTAAATCCGCCAATGTGTAGTCCGTCAGCGGAACACCATCCAGCTCAATACTGCCCCCTTGGTAATCATAGAAACGAGGCAGCAAATTCATCAAGGTCGTCTTACCACTGCCCGATTTGCCAACTAAAGCAACCTTCTCACCCGCTTTCACCTCAAAGCTGATACCTTGCAAAATCGCCTCGGAACCCTCGTACTTAAACGTTACATGGTTAAAGCTCACATCACCTTTGACACGCTCAACCGTGTATGTCCCTGTATCGGCTTCTATTGGTGAGTCGATAACACCGAAGATACTTTCGCCAGCGGCAATACCTGCTTGCAATGTGGCGCTGAGTGAGGTCAGACGCTTTAAGGGGTCAAACAGCAACATCATAGCCGCCATAAAGGACATAAAAGCTCCCGGACTAAAGCGATCCAGCAAGTTACCGCGGGTCGCTACAAAGATGATCACGGCCAGCGCTGCGGCCACGATAAAATGTACCACCGGCATACTGAGTCGCTCTGTCAGCACTCTTTTCATAAATGAGCGGCGGTTGTGCTCATTGACCGTAGCAAAGCGATCTGTTTCAAACGCCATTGCACCAAAAATACGCACTTCACGGGTGGCCTGAATCACTTCACTGCTAATTTGCGTGACTTCTCCTGTCGATTCCTGAATTTGCTGACTAAAACGACGAAAGCGCTTAGAAACGTAGTTAATAATGAGCGCGATTATTGGGCCGGTGAGTAATACAATACAGGTGAGTTCCCAACTGTAATACAGCATCAGTGACAACAGACCGATGATACTGGCCATATCTTGTACCAGCACGGTCAAGCCACTGGTGGCTGCGCTGGCGACTTGTTCCACATGATAAATAAGTTTGGTGACGACCTGCCCTGAGTTTGTGCGGTCGTAATAGCTGACCGGTAGGTGGATCAGTCGGGAGAAAATCTGCTCACGCAATTCGGTAACAACTTTACGCCCTACCCACGACATAAAATAACCGGAAAGGAAGCCTGACAAACCCCGCAAGAAAAAAATTAACAACAACGCTGCGGGTGCCCATTGGATAATTTCCGGGTCTTTATCCATGAAGGTGCCATCCAGCAATGGCTGCAAGTAGGCCGCAAACATCGGTTGCGTCAGTGCATTAATGACCAGCCCCGACAAAGCCAGCAAAAGATATCGCCAATGCTTGAGTGAATACCCCGCCAGACGTCTGTAGACTGCAACCCCGTCGGTAGTCGGCGTTGCTTTGGTATCTGTCAAAATGCTACCTGTCCTTATGAATCACTTTCTCGGTGCTTGTGCGGTCACCATTGAAATACTGGTCAGCCCCAAGCGTCCAGCAATATCCATTGCTGTGATAACGGCCTGATAATCCGTATGGGCATCGGCACTAATCACCAATGGAGGAGTACTTTCCCAGTGATCCAAGGCCTCACTCATTGCCTGGAACAAAGTTTCCGGCTTATTATTCAGCACTTCCTGACCATCAATATAGTAAGTACCTTTATTGTCGATCAGTACCTCCACCGCCTGCCGCCGAACTTCCGTCACAGCACTTTGGCTTTTGGGCAAATCAAGTTTGACCTCTGCATCGCGGTCGAAGGTTGTGGTTAACATAAAAAAGATCAGCAATAAAAACACCACATCAATCAACGGTGTCAAACTGACCTCTACCTCATCTGGTACAGCTTGGGTAAAATTCATGACACACCACCAGCCGCCTTATTTTTTTGTGCCGCCGCCCTGACAGCCGCCATCGCTTTTTGTGACCCAGCACTCATCGCAGGAGCAGGTGCCGCCGCCCGTTTCTGCATCGCGGCATTACCTACAATATCCACCAGCTTCATGGCAGACTTTTCCATTTCAATCGCCAGCGTCGTGACTTTACTGCGAAAATAACGATGAAAAATCAGCGATGGTACAGCCACGGAAATACCTGCCGCCGTTGTGATCAACGCTTGAGAAATACCACCGGCTAACTCCGTCGGATTACCGACTCCCCCTTGACTGGTAATGACACTGAAGACACTAATCATGCCCACGACGGTACCCAACAAGCCTAACAACGGCGCAATAGCCGCGATGGTGCCCAGCGGAGTCATATACCTATCCAATTCATGGATTACATGGCGACCCGTTTCCTCGATATTCGTTTTCATAATATGGCGCGGTTGGTCAATGCTGTCCAGACCTGCGGCAAGTACACGACCCAATGGTGAGCCCTCACGAATCTGACTGATGTGGGCGGGTGTCATTTTGCCGGACAGAGCCAGCTTGCACGCCATGTCTGCAACCCCTTCAGGAATCACCTTTTTTGTATTTAATTTCAGAAAGAGCGCAATCACGATTGCCATTGCTACCACTGAGCAAAGCAAGATTGGTATGATCAGGACACCGCCCGCAGCTACATATTCAAACATATTCGGCCTTTAGATTTTATTATAATAATGGCTGTGTACACCGGCACTTTACAGCCCTGTTTCAACAAGCTAAATCCCCGATGTTGTGACGTATCACGCTTACCACAATGTGCGCTATTATACAGCAACGCTCCCGCTCTATTAAAGGCCACAAAATCAGAACCCACGCTGAATATCAGTCCTTGACAAACACTGCAATTGACTCAACATGCGCGGTATGCGGAAACATATCCATCACACCCGCACCCTCTAAACGGTAACCCTGCTTGTTGACCAATTGATCCGCATCACGCGCCAAGGTTCCTGGATGACAAGAAATATAGACAATTTTCGATGCACCTAACTTGCCGAAGTGCTCAATAACATCTTTGGCACCGGCACGTGGCGGATCAAGCAGAATACGATCATACTTTTGCTTCATCCACGGCTCACGCTTTGTATCTGACATCAAGTCAAAGGAAAAATAGCGTGTATTATGAATGCCATTATCCACCGCAGTCTGTTTCGCGCGCTGCACCATCCCCCAATCCCCCTCAACGCCAACGACTTCTGCGGCATTGCGAGCAATCGGTAAAGTGAAGTTACCCAAGCCACAAAATAGATCCAGCACCTTTTGCCTACCATCCAGCGCCAATAACTCAACCGCCCAAGGCACCATTTTCCGGTTGATGCTGCTATTGACCTGAAAAAAGTCCTGAGGCCCAAACGCTACCCTGGTATTAAATGCGGGGTGTTCGTAGAAAAGCTCTGCCTTTTCAGGCCATAGGCAATGTGTGGTGTCTGGGCCATTTGGCTGTAAATAAATCTGGAGATGGTGCGATTTCCCAAATTCGCACAAACGGGCCTGGTCGCTATCACTCAGCGGTTTTAAGTGACGAAAGACCAATCCGGCCGCTTCATCTCCCACGGCCGTCTCGACCTGCGAAATAAAGGCTTTGACCTCCATCTGGGCAATCAGTTCGCGTAACTCCCGCAGCACACCACCAATAGCAGGATGAAGCACCTGACAACTATCAATATCTGCCAAGGCGCGCCCCGCACGCTCACGAAAGCCAATGATCACCTGATTGGTTTTAGGTACATATCGGACACCTAAACGTGCTTTTCGCCGGTATCCCCACTGCTCACCCGTTATTGGCTCAAATACCTTGTCAGGCTGAGTTTTACCAACACGTGTCAGCGCATCCAACATGGCTTGCTGCTTATAGTGAATCTGCGCATCAACCGCCAAATGCTGAATACTACAGCCACCACAACGTTGGAAGTGAGGACACACCGGTTCCACCCGTTCCGCAGATGTTTCCAGTAGTTCAGAGACACAACCTTCATCGTATTTACGATTAATTGCTGTGTACTTAAACAACACACGCTCACCCGGCAGTGCGCCATCCACAAACACGGTTTTCCCCTCAATGTGAGCAATCCCTTTCCCTTCCAGACTCAGGGAAGTAATCACAGCTTCAACCGCTTTTTGAGGGAGTGAGTGGGGTTTAGCCAGTCTGCATTTTGCCATATCTGCCCTAGTAAATTGGGCAATCAGCCCGATACGGAGTGTTCGTCAAGCCCCAGCGATTTGCTATAGGCGCGTGAGGATCGGATGATACTCTACCCGCTTTGAGATTACTCCATAATTGGCGCAAATTGATGAATCTCTTATGGTTCGTAGGATACGCTGCCAAGCTACAAAAACGATTCAACTCTGCATGCAAGTGATTAGGGATTTGCTGATGGAAAATGGCTCGTGCCAATAGCTCTATTGAAACCTCATCACGGCGTAACGCGCCACCGGCGTAAGCAATTTTTTCCACTTCATTGAAATACATTTTCAAACGCTTATCACGAGATGGTGTGGAATAGTAGTCATACTCCTTACGGTTCATACAGCGACGACCTTCAGCGCGTATTTTACGCAGATGGTTCAGGCCATCGTTGACATAGTTCACACGCTCTTTGGCAAATGCGCACAAACCATAAAGCACACGTGTGGTCTTTTCCTGAAGCGGTTCTGGTCGACGACGCAACTTCTTGGCGATAATGTCAGTGAACGCCACGTAATTATATTGCACCTGTTCCGCAATCCGGTACTGCTCGTCACTGTAGCCCGGTTGTTGTTGCATTGGTTTTTTCATGTTTCTTGGCCACTTAAAACGACGGTAGCCATCGCGCATGTTCTTTTTATCCTGTGGAATAAAAAACGGGTAGGCAAACAGATGCACCATGTTTTTTGGGGATGCAGGCGTAGTCGAACTCACAATGGAAGTCACGCCCGTTTCAGTAATGCCAGTTATAATGTAGGAGTGTGCGCCAGGCTGAACGTATAAGTCACCCGACTTTATGTCTGATAAAGCAATCGGATACGTGTCCAAATACAGACTGCGTGTTCCCACGCGATCTGCCACATATTTCATAAAGCTGCGAACCCGCTGAGCTTCTGGTAGACGATCCCAATTTTTAAGATCATTGGTAATTAACTCACCTCTGCGCATGATGTTGTTAATCGCAAATGGCAACTTATGCTCATAGGCAAATGCCAATCGCATAAAATAAATTGCATCGGCGCAGTCATGTGCAATCCGATTATAAATGGGCTTGTTAGAGTTCATGAAAAAATCGGTCTTGAAGTTTTCAGATACCCATTTTTGATAGTGCACCTCCCACGCAGGTGACCATTGGTTGGTTGCCTGCCAGACACCGGCCTGCACAGATGGTGCAACAAACGATACAAATAATAATAAGCCTGCTAGGGATTTCTTTAAGGTCTTTAGATTACGCATACTATTGGGTTATTAGGGTTGTTAAATGTAATTTATTGGTCACTGAGTAATTGCTTTAGTTCATCATGAAAATCACGCCATGAAACACGGATACTATTCAGGAGTAAACGCTTATCACGCACGGCCACATCCGTCTCAAACACGGTTTCGTAATTACGCAACCAGAAACGCCGACTCCAGCGATCAAGGTGGCGCCGTAACTGGGGATTCAGCACAGTCTGCTGGACTGTTGCCTCACCCTGTAAGTCGAGCGATGGCAAAAGTGGCTCACCGACGGCTTTGCCTGACACGACAAACCGCGCAGGGATCTCGGCACCCATTTTTAACTGAACATCCACCGCCAGTTGGCTATGTTCTGCCTTCAGCATCGGGGCCAGAATGTGCTGGTTCTGTATTCGCTGCATGCGTTCAGCATCGCTGCGTAATGACATGATGAAGTCTTGTTCTTCCGGCGTTTCAGCCCCTTCATCCAATGCCCAATCGGCTTGTTCCAGCAGGTTTGCAATGCGTGCTTGCTGCCGCCAGTACGCCAGAAACCCATCAGCCAACCATTCTCGGAATTGCAAATTAAAATACAATTGCGCTGAGGGTTCTTCAGATGGATTATCTGCCAGTAATTGCCAATCGCCGCTCAATGTATCATCAACAAGCCAGATTGAGCCACGACTAGTGATCGTCAATGGGATTTTTCTTGCACTTGACGTCAGGGAAATGTACGAGCTTTCTGCATCGACATCAATCGTGGCGGCATTAGACTGCGCATCCATGCCTGGATTTTGTGCCAAACGCTGAATACGTAAACGCACTTCGGGTGCGGTAAGTCGGACAACTCTGGAAATGAACTGCCCCGCCACGGCAGAGAGTTGCAACCGATAAGCGCCATTGTTCAGATCAAACCACCCGGTCACAGTAACATCATCCGCCCGCAGCGGCGCACTGTGAATGTGCTTTGCCTCAAACGCATAATGTGCCTGATCAAAAAAATCGAAACGAACAACGGCCTGTGGCATCTCACCGTTAAAAATAGACAAAAGCGTATTTGACAATACCTGATCCGCTTGTTGATCAATCGACACCACCCAACGAGCAGCCCCAAACTGTATACCACGTTTATTAATAAAAATCGGCCCGTTAAGTCGTGTAGCCTTCAGTGGCAAGTCACCAAACGCTTCTCTGAGCGCCGGAACTGAAAATCTGACCGTGAATGTTGCTTCAGCACCAAAAAAGGTTTCCTGATAATCCGTCTGTTCCAGCTCAAAAAAATGCTGATAATGTCGCTGTGACAAAGAAGCCAGATAGCCATCAAACGCCCGCTGTGACGACTTTACAAGATACCCACTAATGCCTGCCCACAACAATAATAGAGCAAGCATCAATATAAAAGTGGCACCAAGGTAGCGACTCATACCTGTAATAGCTGCCTTGGCCTGAGTCCCAGTACCAATATTGCCGCGAGATACGCCGCCATTGCCCCGACAACCAGTCCACCCAATGCACCTATTTTTGTAAAAATACTCGCAACCTGCCACCAACTATCCCCAGGATTTAGCAAACTAACAGCAAGCGCCATGCACAGCGAAGCCAACAGGATTTTAAATAGATATGCTGGCCAGCCCTGTGTGGCAATAATCATCCCCTGCTTCCTTAACCCGATGAATAACAAGGAGGCATTCACAACGCCCGATATAGCCGTCGAGAGTGCCAAGCCTGCGTGTGGGCCGATATAACCCAACTGATACCACGGCAACACAATGGCGATATTACAAATGATATTTACAGCAATGGCGATTAAGCTAATTTTTACAGGAGTGCGAGTATCCTGACGCGAATAAAACCCTGGTGCTAAAACCTTCACCATAATAAATGCAGGCAAACCCAAGGCGTAAGTCATCAGGCTCAGACTAGCCATTTGCACATCGCGCCAACCATTCACGCCATTGTCAATAACTGTTGCCAGAATCGGTACAGCCAGCACCACTAGGCCGACCGTGGCCGGTATTGAAACCAGCAAGGACAAGCGCATTGCCCAGTCTAATGTTTGAGAAAATGCAACACCTTCGGCATTGGCATGATCGCCCGATAGTTTGGGCAAAATGACCGTACCAATCGCCACACCGATTAACGCCAAGGGAAACTCAACAAAACGATCCGAAAAGTACAACCAGCTAATACTGCCGGTTGCCAGCATTGAAGCGATGATAGTGTTGATGGTGATATTAAGCTGTGCTGCGGAAGACCCCAGTAACGCAGGCCCCATTAATTTCATAATGCGGCGAACGCCCTCATGCCCTTTTTTAAAACGGAACCTCGGCACGAGTCCCAGCCTTTGCAAAGATGGAAGCTGAAAGGCCGCCTGTGCAATACCACCGAAAAACACGCCCCAAGCCAATGCTTCGACCGGCTGTTCAAAGTGTGGCGACCACCAAATTGCAGCAGAAATCATCACGATATTTAGCAGCACAGGCGTAAACGCAGCGATGGAAAAACGGCCAAAAGCATTCAGAATACTGCTAAAAAAAGCGGCTAGTGAAATAAACAACATATAAGGCGCGGTAATCTTTAACAGATAGGCGGCCAGCTCTGGCTGTGCATCGGCTTTGGCTGCAAACCCTGGTGCAAATATCATCATTAATATGGGCGATGCCAGCACTGCAATCAGCGAAACCACAAACAGGACTAATCCCATCAAGCCTGCAACGTGGTCAATCAGGTCTTTGAGTGCTTCCTCATTACGCTGCTCTTTATACTCAGTCAGCACTGGCACAAAGGCCAATGAAAACGCTCCCTCAGCAGAGAATCGACGCATTAAATTGGGAATACGAAACGCCACCAAAAAGGCATCCATCGCACTGCCCATAACAAAGTAATTTGCATAAACCGCGTCACGCACCAAGCCCAGCACCCGTGACAGGAGCGTCATAATGCTCACCATCATTCCTGAACGAAACAACCGGCTCACAATGACTTACCGAACGTAGGTATCATGTTGGGCTTAGAGCTTGTTGTTATCATTGATATCCAAAGTCCTTTTCAAAAGATATTTTTTATATCCGCGCATTCTACACAAGCCCGCATAAAAAGTTAGGGTGATTATGTAAACAGATTGGCTTGACTTTTCCACTTATCTAAAAGTCCCGCCACTCACACGTGTTTTTCTTGTCAAGCTCCGGCAACTAACATTTAATGATCCGTTGTAAACGTAGTTCCCCCGCTACTTACTTAAATAATAAAAATAACGAGTTCTGACAATGAAAATTAATAACCGGCTCCCCCGAAAGTTTCGCTATTTTGCTCCAGTGTTTTGTTCAATTGCGGTTTTATCGACCCAACTTCAGGCTGGCCCAACCATCCAGCTTAATGGTGATGCAGCCCGTGACGGCATGGCTGACTCAGGTCATCTCGGCTATGTGGGTGGCAATACCCGAATCGGTGTGAGTATTGACCGTGACCTTCAGGGGCAAGCCGAGGTTAGTCATATTATTCTCGAAGATGATAGTAGTGCAACCAGTGCCGAGGGGTGGTTCGGCTACCAGCTAAAAGATGATGGTGCGAACAAAAAAGGCTTTGCAGGTGGAGGTGTCAAACTGAATCACCAGTGGGTCAATGATGAAGCAGACACAGTGCATAAGGCATTTGGTGCTTACGACCGCAATGATAATGATCAGGCAAAGATCACCGTGGGCTATGGTCAGGAGACTGAAGATTTATTCTGGTCAGGACACGTTAGTAAGGGCATGGGCGATAAAATCACCAGTGGCAATGTGACCAATCGTGCTTATGATTATGGCGTTGGGGGTGAGGTGGGTACCTTTATAGACAGCACCTTAACCCGTGTGCGTGCAGGCCTGGATTATGAGTTCGGCACTGATTATTCTGACGGTGAAGACCGCCCTTCCCGTGCCATAGTTTCAGCGGGTGTGGAGCAGTTTTTCCATGATACACCGCACAGTGTCAGCCTGGATGTATCCGGTTATAGAAATTCAGGTGGCCACAATCGTAAGGATGACGACTTTAATGCGCGTCTGGGGTACCGCTATGAATTTGGCGGCGATGGTAACTATCAGTCGGCACAAACCACACGTCGTCGCCGAGTGGAAATCCCCGGTACTCCTGCTTCGCCAGGTCGTGCGGCTGTACCTGCGATGCCAGCAGCTACGGGTGCTAGTGTAGGCGCAGCTGCGGTTCCGGCACAACCGGCTATTCCACCGAAATATGAGCGTCGTGCAGTGAAGGTTCCGGGCTATGAGTTCGTTAAAACCACAATGAAGCTAGAGAATGAAACATTCTTTGACCTGAACTCGGCAAAGTTAACCCCTTCAGCCAAACGTAACTTGGATAAGATTACTTCACAAATTCGTGAGCATGGCTATTTAGGTGTCATTCGTATCACGGGGAATACTTGTGGTATGGGTGATCCGGTGTATGACCAGCGCTTATCCGAAAGACGTGCCGACGCAGTGCGTAATTATCTGATAACCCAGGGCTTTAATCCTGAACATTTAATCGCTCGTGGCTTGGGTAAAGGCAGCCCGAAGTATGATCGCACCGACAATGACTTTAAAAATCGCCGCGTAGACCTTGAGTACGTGACTGAGCGCAGAATCAAAAAGAAAGTCGATAAGATTCAATACAAAAACGTACTGGTTCAAGAAGGCCGCCCTGCAATTCCGGCACAACCCGCACGTTCTGGCCGCGCAGCTCACAGCGGTCGCTCTACAATTCCAGCCCTTCCCCCCACACCGGGTACACCATCACGCTTTGTATGGAAAACAGAGGTTGTCAAGTCTGCCCCACTCTGGATCAAGCGTGCCTTACATAACACTATTCGCCATAACAGAACAGTTAACACTTACTCAACGCAAAACCATCAGAAGGCGGTAGTTGATGATTCATTCACTCTGGCCAGTGGTAGTGCATTAATTGATGTTTTGGGCAACGACAGTGGGGGCCTAACCTTAGTGAGGGTCGGCACTCCAAGCAACGGTACGACGACTATTGAAGGTAATCAAATTCGTTATGTGCCAAATACCGGATTTAGTGGCACAGACTCCTTTACCTATACTGCAAGGGATGGAGATGGACAGGAGTTCACTGCAACTGTCGTGGTGACGGTTAGTACCAACCAGACAAATGAGGCACCTAAAGCCGTCGATGATAACGCATCCACGCCTGAAAACACCGCAATAACCATCGATGTTATTGCAAATGACACTGACCCGGATAGTGATGCATTAGTTGTTGAAGCTGTGGGCACACCGACAAATGGTGTGGTGGCAATTGTGAACAATAAAATCGTTTACACACCCAATACTGACTTCTCTGGTACGGATCACTTCACATACACGATTACCGATAATAACGGCCACACAGCAACTGCCAATGTCACGGTAACAGTTACTGCTGTAAACCTGCCCCCCATCGCACAGGATGATGCGGCATCGACTAATTATGAAACCGCGATAACCATTCCAGTTTCGGCTAATGATCGTGATCCTGAAGGTGGAGAAGTGTGCGTATCTTCCATATCGGTAGATCCAATGAATGGCTGGGTCAATATTCTGGAAACTGGAAATGAAATCAAATACACACCCAACAATGGCTTCTCAGGAACGGATCACTTCACCTATCTGGCGTGTGACTCAGAAGGCAATACAGCACCAGCCACAGTGACCGTGGTTGTCAGAGAAAAACACTGAACCTACTCAACCCAAGGCTCGCACTTCACACGGCGGGCCTTTTTCATATCCTTATCCAGATAAAACTTTACCAACGACAAAAGAAACGCTATTTTCTGGGCCTTTTACGCACGAATGGATGGCTATGACGAGCGAATATAATGCGTCGGCAATTGAAGTATTAAGTGGCCTTGATCCGGTTCGGAAACGTCCGGGGATGTATACCGACACAACCCGCCCAAATCACCTTGCTCAGGAAGTCATTGATAACAGCGTCGATGAAGCGGTGTCTGGGTTTGCCAGTAAGATACACGTCACACTTCACGCCGATGGTTCGCTTTCTGTCTCTGATAACGGTCGCGGTATGCCGGTGGACATTCATCCCGACAAAAAAATGCCGGGCGTAGAAGTCATTCTTTGTACGTTACATGCAGGCGGCAAATTCTCGGATAAAAATTATCAGTTTTCCGGTGGATTACACGGTGTAGGGGTTTCAGTAGTCAATGCTTTGTCGTTAATTCTGGATGTTCGCATCAAGCGTGGCGGCAAGGAATACCAAATGACCTTCGAGAATGGTAATAAAGCCAGCGATCTGGAAGTCATTGGCTCAGTGGGTAAGAAAAATACCGGCACCACCCTGCACTTCTGGCCCAACTCCCAATACTTCGATAGCGTCCGTTTTTCAATCTCCCGACTCAAACATAACCTGCGGGCTAAGGCCGTACTGTGCCCCGGTTTACACGTTACTTTTGTTGAAGAAGCAAAAAATAACACCACCGAATGGTATTACGAGGATGGTCTAAAAGACTACCTGGTTGATTCCATCAAAGATTTTATCACGCTACCGGAAGCGCCTTTTACGGGTACCTTTAATACAGAAGCAGAGGCAGTCGAATGGGCCGTCAGTTGGCTACCAGAAGGCGGGGAGTTGACGCAGGAAAGTTATGTCAACCTGATTCCAACACCGCAAGATGGCACACACGTTAATGGCTTACGCAGTGGTTTAACCGATGCGCTTAGAGGCTTTTGCGAGTTCAGGAACTTACTGCCACGCGGCCTTAAAATTGCCCCTGAAGACATTTGGGATCGCATCAGCTTTATTCTCTCCTACAAGATGAGTGAGCCACAGTTTGCCGGGCAGACCAAGGAACGCTTATCCTCCCGCAATGCCGCCAGCTTTGTTTCATCAGCGGTTAAAGATGCTTTTAGTTTATACCTGAACCAGCACCCAGAAATCGGGGATCAGATCGCTGAACACGTTGTCAGTAATGCACAACGTCGTCAGAAAGCCAGCAAGAAGGTTATTCGCAAAAAGGTGGCTAGTGGCCCCGCCCTTCCCGGCAAGCTTGCGGATTGTACCTCGCAAGACCTCAGCCGTACCGAGTTATTTCTGGTAGAGGGTGACTCGGCGGGCGGATCAGCCAAGCAAGCGCGTGATCGTGATTTTCAAGCCATTATGCCGCTACGTGGCAAAATCCTGAATACTTGGGAAGTGGACTCAGACCAGGTGCTGGGCTCTCAGGAAATTCACGATATTTCGGTGGCCGTGGGTGTCGAACCCGGATCGGCCAATCTGGATAATCTACGCTATGGCAAAATTTGCGTTCTGGCCGACGCAGACTCGGACGGTGCCCACATCGCCACACTTATTTGCGCGCTCTTCGTCAAACATTTCCGCCCGCTGGTCGAGGGAGGGCACGTTTATATTGCAATGCCGCCGCTATATCGTATTGATATTGGTAAGACTGTTGAATACGCATTGGATGAGAACGAGCGGCAAGCCATTATGGATCGCATTGAAACAAAGAAAATGAAAGGCAAAGTCTCCGTCACCCGCTTTAAAGGTCTGGGTGAAATGAACCCTGGTCAGCTTAGAGAAACCAGTATGGCGCCAGACACTCGCCGCTTAGTTCGCCTAACATTAGAAGAGCCAAAACTGGCGGATTCGACCATGGACATGTTGCTGGCAAAAAAACGCGCCAGTGACCGCAAACAGTGGCTGGAAAGCAAAGGCGATCTTGCAAGAATTTGATGCATAAGCAAAATATGTCATACTCTTGCACGGATAAAAATCCGCCGGTAACTAGATCTATCACAAATGGCGAACTAATTTGCCGGAGTAGTGACAAACAAGGCACTGTTGAGAATAAACTCAGTTGTTTAACCTAAACCCCCAACAGGTTCTTCAATCTGATTTAGCAATAATACGATTAACGCAAGTCATACCTTGTTCTTCGTGCCTGAAAAGCACGATTATCGGCAAGGTCTGCATACAAAAACAAGGAACTCAGCGACTGATGAACAAGGAGCTTGTGATGAAACATTTACGCAATTTAGGCTTAATGGCGACACTATTTGCACTAACCGGTGTGGCACATGCAAACCCCGGCAACCGGCTTGGCTTTAATACCAGTGGTCTAGCACAGATTGCCGTCTCCAACCCCTTTATTGACAAATTTAAAGTCGCTCGCGGGTGGATTACTTCCTGTGAATACGACTGGCAAAACAACCGCCCCATTGATCCGGGTTGTACCAAGAAGAACTCATTCAATACGGGCGAAACCGACAAAGTAAAGGTGGATCGTTTTGGCTGGCCAATGCGCCTTCCTTCTCGGGGTGAAGCGCCCATCTACACATCAATCAATGCAATTTGGGACTTGGGCGAGTTTTTCACCTTGGGCGAGTATGTGGTGACCTACGCGGGCGACGCTGACATGACCGTACATGGTGATCTTACTGTCACTCATCAACAGCCCGGACGCATTGAGTTCACACTGAACTCAACCAAGCGCAACCTCCGTTTGCACATTACCCGGATTAACCCACGGCACTACATTCGCAACATTAAGGTTATTCCTAAGCGCTATGTACGGGTTGCTAATCAGCAGAAGTTTAATCCTGACTATCTGAACACTATCCGGCCTTTTAACGCCATTCGCTTTATGCCGTGGCAGAACACCAAAGACACTAAATTCACTCGCTGGGAACAGCGCACAACGCCCAACCATGCGTTTTATAACGGCAATGCGGGTATGCCCATTGAAACCATGGTGGAACTGGCAAATCAGGTCAATGCCGCACCTTGGTTCTCCATGCCTCACTTGGCGGACAATACCCTGCTATATCGCTTTGCCCAACTGGTTAAACAGAAACTGAAGCCGGGCCTCAAAGTATATGTTGAGAACTCGAATGAGATCTGGAACTACATGTACCCTGCCACGCACCATGCAACTCGTGAAGGTCTGAAGCGTTGGCCGAATGCTTATTCCAGACTCAATCAGGGATCGCGTAATCTGAAACTGGCACTGAACTACAATGCCCTGCGCACTACTCAGATTTGCGATATATGGAAAAGAGTTTGGGGTAATCAAAAGCATCGTGTGGTTTGCGTGCTATCTGCCTATGCCGGTTCGCCTAAAATGGGTGAAGAGGCGCTAAGTTGCCCATTAGCTGGCGGTAACTGTGCCAGCAAAATAGATGCCTATGCAGTTGCCCCCTACTTCGGTGACTACATCGCACGCATCGAAAACCGTAACATACTTCGCGGCTGGGCACATGCAGGCGCCGCAGGTATGAATAATCTGTTCTCAGAGATTTACAATGGTAATTTCATTGATGACAAGATTCCCGGTGGCGCAATTCCTCGTGCTATTAAAAACCGTATAGCGCCCAATGTGGCACTTGCTAGAAAATATGGCGTACAACTACTTGCGTATGAGGGTGGCCAGCACTTGCTACGTGTCGATGGCGCACACCGTATCTATGATGAAAAAATCTTTGAGTTATTTGCCAAAGCAAACCAAGATCCTCGTATGGTGCGTGCCTACCAGCAGTATTTACATGCGTGGAGAAACAATGGTGGTGGCATGATCATGCACTTCAACGGTATCTCAAACATCGACAACCACAACTACTTTGCGATGCTTGAGCGCCCTGAAAGGCCCAACTCGCCTAAGTACAATGCGCTGATTAACTTCCTGCGCGGTCGTTAAGCTCCGCAGCATTGTCGCAACACTCAACGAAGGGCAAGGCCGGAAGGTTTTTGCCCTTTTTTACTTGTGGTTGCCTATGAATGTTGATCCGTACATTTTATGATGGGCTTTCTATTATGTACTTGCCGGTAGTTTCGGCTATTGAAAATGATAGACTTAGCGACCAATTACAACGGAACAAATACGAAAAATGCCTTGGGATCCTGAGACAAGAGAATTTACTTACGCGGAACGTCCAAATAAAACACTGATCAAACGCGAGCTGCAAGCCTTACAGGATGTGGTCAAACGCATTATTGCACTACCGGCCAAGCATTTTGATGAAATCCCCATGTCAGAAGCAATGCGGGAACAGTTTGAGCTTGCTCGCCGTATCAATAAAGGCGCGTTGCAGCGGCATATCCGCTATATCACCAAACGTATTTCTGAGGAAGACGTGGATGCCATGACACAGGTTATGGATCGACAGAAAGTGCCACAGAAACAAGCAACAGAGCGCTTGCATCGCGTGGAAAGCTGGCGGGATCAGTTAATTGCTGGCGATAACGCTCTGCTCACCGAGCTGGTTGCCACGTTACCCAATTGTGACGTGCAATACCTTCGCCAAATGGTGCGCAATGCAAACAAAGAAGCGAAGGCAAATAAACCGCCAAAGTCCTCCCGCCAACTGTTCAAGTATCTACACGAACTTGATGAGCAGGCCGACCATTCGACGTAATTACCGTTATTTCCCGCCCATCATGCCTTTAATAGCAGCAGGAATGTCCGCAGGAAGCACAATAGATTTACCATTGTCAGACTTGGCTAACTCCTCCAGCGAGGTCACGTACTTTTCGCCCAGCAGATAAACCACAGGCAATTCATTATCACCAATCGCCGCAGAAACCATCTGGATAGAGCGCTTACTCGCCTCTGCCAAAATGACCTGAGCCTGGGCATCCCGACGGGAAGCTTCCAAACGGCCGTCTGCTTCCAGAATCTGTGCTTCTTTTTCACCCTCTGCACGGGTCACTGTCGCACGACGCGCACGTTCAGCAGCGGCCTGCTCTTCCATTGCATGTTGCATTGTACCTGATGGATTAATATCCTGAATTTCCACTGTTTTCAGCACAATTCCCCAGTCTGCAATATCATCCGAAATCATCCCCTTCAGCTTCGACTTAATCAGGTCACGAGATGATAAGGCGGAATCCAAATCCATTTCACCAACAATCGAGCGCAACGACGTTTGTACCAATGTCTGAATGGCCACCACATAATTTTCAACACCGTAAACCGCCTTTTCTGGCGCAACGATATTAATATAGGCAACCGCGTTCGCCACAATGACGGCATTATCGCGCGTAATAACCTCCTGAGATGGAATATCCAGCACAATATCCTTGGTGGTCACTTTATAGGCGACCGTATCAATAAACGGAATCAGAATATTTAGACCTGGCCGTAAGGTTTTGTGATACTTACCCAAGCGCTGCACCACCCACTTATACCCTTGCGGCACAAGACGTACACCTTTGGCAATCGTCATTGCCACGAAAAACAGCAACACCAACGCAAGAATTAATCCAGAATTATCAAACATTTGGAAACTCCTTAGACTTTATCCACTATCAAACTATTACCTGAAATATCACGCACTCTGACCCGATCACCCGCTTCAACCTCGTCATTGCAAATAAACATCCATTCATCTGCTCCCAAAACTGGCACCGAAAAGCGTAAAGTACCTCGACGCTCTGATGTTGGTGGTGTCAACACCTGCCCCGTTTCGCCAATCATCGCCTCACGTGATAAGCCCGCCTTAGTCCGATCTCTAGCCAGTGGCTGCATAAACTTAAACCACAGCCAAGTCAGCAGGATGGAAATAACCACCCAGCACAACACCTGCATGGCTAATGGCGAGTCTGGAAATATCAACACAATGCCACCGACAACAACGGCTGCTGCGCCAAACCATAAGGCCACAAATGAAGGCAGCACAATTTCAAGTGCCATTAAGCCCAGCCCTAACACTATCCAGTGCCAGTAAAGTATTACGAACTCCATTATCTATCCTGCCATTTAGTTTTCATCATCGTCTAATTAGAAAACATTCTGCAACCGTTGAACAGCATCAATCACCATCTCCCGACGGCAGGCAAAGTTAAACCGTAAATAACCTTCTCCGCCTTGGCCAAACACCGCACCGTGACTTGTCGCAATCCCTGCTTGCCGTTGCACTCTATCAATAACCGCTGCGCTGGATAGGCCTGTACCCCGAAAATCGACCCAAGCCAGATAAGTTGCCGCCATTGGCATTGACCACACTCCCGGAATGGCGTTCACGGCTTCATCAAACAGATGGCGGTTTTCATCCAGATATACCAGTAGGTTACCCAACCACTCTGCTCCATACTGATAGGCCGCCATCGCCATTAAAACACCATAGCGATTGGGCGATGTCCCAGAGGCGTCATAGGCTTTTAAGAAACGCGCCTGTAGTGCCTTATCCTGAATAATGACATTACCCGTCAAGCCTCCGGCAATATTAAAGGTTTTAGTGGTAGCGGTGAGCATGACCAAACGAGGAATAACATCAGGAGCTGCCAACGGCATGACCGTATGTCTCGCTGGTTCGTAGACCAAGTCGTGGTGAATTTCGTCACTAATCAGTACCAGGTCGTGCTTATCACAAAATGCGGCAACAGCCTGTAGTTCCTTAATACTCCAAACACGCCCACCAGGATTGTGCGGCGAGCACATAATCAGCATTTTTTCATGACCTTTAAGCTGTGACTCCAAACCTTCAAGATCAAGCACATACTGACCGCCTGACACAACCAATGGTGATTCAACCACCTCACGATCATTGGAACGAATCACACGAGCAAAGGCATGGTAGACTGGCGTAAATAAAACTACCCCATCGCCTGCTTGTGTAAATGCCTGTACACATAATGCAGCGGCCTGTACCAGACCATGTGTAGTACTTATCCAACTGGCATCCACATCCCACTCATGACGTGTTTTCATCCATTGGATAAGCGCCTGATAATGCTCATTGTCATCGCCAAAATAGCCATGAACACCATGATCAACCGCTCTCTGTAAGGCATCGCTCACTGCTTGAGGCGGCCTAAAATCCATATCTGCCACCCACATTGGCAAGCTTTCTTCAGGCTTCAAGCCATAGTATGACTCCATCATGTCCCACTTCATTGAGTGAGTCCCAATGCGATTTATTTTTTCATCAAAGTTAGTCACATCAAACCTCGGTTTTGCAGTTGAATAATCATGGATGGATACCACGAACTGTATTGTAAATTACTCGCTAATCATTAAATCATTAACATTGAGCACGACGGGGCACTGGAGCACTGCCTTTTTGCTTTTTAAAATGATTGACGGCACATAAGCCAAATTCCCCGCCACACCTTACCAGACCAGAAAAGAACTTATTAATAAAAATACAAGCACCTTAGATTTGCCACCCATTCCATCCAGTGCCATAAGCAAAATGAGGTCATGAAAACAACTTCCTTCGTTTGATACCGGCTGAAGGTTCGTTTTATCATCTGCCGGATAAGTTATTCACAACGGAAATCATACGCATGGCAAAACAAAAAAAGACCAAGAAATGGCGCGGTCGTGGTCTTGACGGCTCTGCACTGCAAATTGTCAGTGAGCTTATTAGTGACTTGCCCATGCGCAGGGATTTGTTAATTGAATATCTGCATCGCATCCAGGACAGCGAACATTGCCTTCCAGCGGCACACCTGAATGCACTGGCGCACTTAATGAAAATCAGTCAGGCCGAAGTGTATGAGGTCGCCAGTTTTTATCACCACTTCGATGTTGTCAAAGAAGGTGACACGCCACCACCTGAACTCACCATCCGCGTGTGTGAGTCGGTAAGCTGCGATATGTTTGGCAGCAAGGACTTAATTACATCCCTGAAAACGGAATATGGTGATTCGGTGCGTATTCAGCCAGTCCCTTGCGTGGGTCGTTGCGACTCCGCCCCTATTGCGGTTGTCGGCCAGTTACCCGTTGCGCAAGCAACACACCAGCGAGTGCTGGACGCGGTGAAGGCTGGCATCACGACGCATCAACCAGCGCCCTATACAGACTACGCAGCTTACCTTGGCGAAGGTGGTTATGCGACTTATCAACGGTGTCTGGATCAGACGATTAGCGCAGAGAGCGTCATTAAAACACTGGAAGACTCTAATTTACGCGGCCTGGGTGGCGCGGGCTTCCCCGTTGGGCGTAAGTGGCGAATTGTTAGCGGTATGCCAGATCCAAAACTCATGGCGGTCAATATTGATGAAGGCGAACCCGGTACGTTTAAAGACCGCTACTATCTGGAGCGTGATCCGCACCGCTTTTTGGAAGGTATGCTGATTGCTGCAACCGTTGTGGGGATTAAAGATATTTATATTTATCTGCGTGATGAATACGCGGATATCCGCCAGATATTGCAGACAGAACTCAAGATTCTAGCAGAAAAAGCCCCCTTCCCATTGCCAAGTATCGAATTGCGTCGCGGTGCTGGCGCTTATATCTGTGGCGAAGAATCAGCCATGATTGAGTCCATTGAAGGGAAACGCGGCATGCCTCGGCTACGCCCGCCTTTTGTGGCCGAAGTTGGCTTATTTGGCCGGCCAACGCTTGAGCATAATATGGAGTCCCTGTACTGGGTTCGTGACCTGATTACGCGGGGTGCGACGTGGTTCACTTCGGAAGGTCGTCATGAGCGTAAGGGCTTACGCTCTTTTTCTGTCAGTGGGCGGGTTAAGAAGCCAGGCGTTCACTTTGCCCCAGCAGGTATCACGATAAATGAACTCATTGAGGAATACTGTGGTGGCATGCTGGATGGCGAGACATTTTATGGCTACTACCCCGGTGGCGCATCCGGCGGTATTTTACCCGCCAGTTTGGGCGATATTCCCTTAGACTTTGATACGCTGCAACCTTACGGCTGCTTCATTGGCTCGGCTGCTATTGTGGTGTTATCCGAATCAGATACTGCGAAAAAGTGCGCGATAAACTCCATGCACTTCTTCGAACACGAATCTTGTGGTCAGTGTACGCCATGCCGCGTTGGTACCTGTAAGGCCACCCAGCTTATGCAACAGGAAGACTGGGATGTCGAGCTGATGAAAGAGCTATCCGCAGTCATGGTTGATGCCTCTATCTGTGGCTTGGGTCAGGCCGCACCCAATCCTATGCTAAGCGTCATTAAGTACTTCCCTCAGGAGATGAAATCATGAGTACGCACACGCAAGATAACGATGTCATTTCATTCTCACTGAACGGGCGCGTGCTGGAGGCTAAAAAAGGCGAGACAATTTTGCAGGTTGCCAAGCGCAGTGATATTAAAATTCCTCACCTGTGCTACAAGGACGGATTAGCACCCGATGGCAACTGCCGTGCGTGTATGGTTGAAATTGATGGCGAGCGAGTCCTGGCTCCTTCTTGTTGTCGTCAACCAACGCAGGATATGGTCGTCAATTCAGACAATGAGCGCGCCCAAAAGTCGCAGAAAATGGTCTTGGAGTTGCTCCTTTCCGACATGCCGAAGACGAAGTACACCCTGAAAAATGAGCTCACTGACTGGGCAGCGTCATTGGGGGTGCAAACACCCCGCTTTGAGGCAAGAAAAGTAGTCGATCAGGATATTTCGCACCCGGCTATCGCCGTGAATCTGGATGCCTGTATCCAGTGTACCCGTTGCTTACGTGCCTGCCGCGATGTGCAGGTAAACGATGTGATTGGCTACGCAAACCGTGGCTCTGAGGCTAAAATCGTTTTCGACATAGACGACCCGATGGGGGATTCCAGTTGCGTCGGCTGTGGTGAATGTGTACAGGCCTGTCCAACTGGCGCACTAATGCCTGCCAATAACGTGGGATTAGTTAAGCCAGAGAAGCAAGTGGATTCTGTTTGCCCATACTGTGGTGTAGGTTGCCAGCTCACCTACAATGTTAAAGAGAACAAAATCCTGTTTGTGGAAGGACGTGATGGCCCTGCCAATAAGAGCCGTTTATGCGTAAAAGGCCGCTTTGGTTTTGACTATGTGCATAACCCTGAGCGCTTAACGAAGCCATTGATTCGTCGCAGCGATGTTCCAAAAACCGCAGAATTTATTAATTTTGATCCCGCTAATCCGCTCACCATCTTCCGTGAGGCCACTTGGGAAGAAGCATTAGATGTAGCGGCCAACGGTCTGAATAGTATACTAAAAAAAGACGGTGCCAATGCTTTGGCCGGTTTGGGGTCTGCCAAGGGAAGCAATGAGGAAGCCTACCTCTTCCAAAAATTGATTCGTACCGGATTTAAAACCAATAATGTGGATCACTGTACGCGACTCTGTCATGCCTCCTCCGTAATCGCGTTATTGGGTGGTATCGGCTCCGGTGCAGTATCGAACCCGATGGGCGATGTGCTGGATTCCGATGTCATCATCATTACCGGCTCAAACCCGACAGTGAATCACCCAGTCGGTGCAAGCTGGATGAAAAATGCCATTAAAAAAGGCACAAAGCTCATATTACTAGACCCGCGTCGTTCCGAAATGACTCGACACGCCACACACTTTATTCAGTTCAACCCAGCCAGCGATGTCGCGTTATTAAATGCAATGATGCATGTCATCATCAAGGAAGGTCTGACTGATAAAGAATTTATCGAGACAAGAACGGAGAATTACGAAGCACTTGCAGCCCATTTAGAGGATTATTCTCCAGAGGCTATGGAGCCAATCTGTGGCGTTAAGCCCGATAAGATTCGGGAAATTGCCAGGCTCTATGCCACCGCCAAAAATGCCATGATTCTCTGGGGCATGGGGGTTTCACAGCATGTGCATGGTACCGATAACGTACACTGCTTGATTGCACTTTGTATGATTACCGGACAAATCGGACGAAAAGGTACTGGCTTACACCCATTGCGTGGTCAGAATAATGTTCAAGGCGCGTCTGATGCTGGCTTAATCCCAATGGTATTTCCTGATTATCAACCTGTTACCAATGAAAGCTCACGTAAGCGATTCGAGACATTGTGGGGTAGCGAACTTGACGATAAGATCGGCTTGACCACTGTAGAAATTGTCAATGAAGCGTATAACGGCAAGGTAAAAGGTCTGTATGTGGAAGGCGAAAACCCTGCCATGTCGGACCCTGACAGTAACCATGCCCGTGCTGGCTTGGCAAATCTTGAGCACTTGGTTGTTCAGGATATTTTCCTCACAGAAACAGCCTACTACGCCGATGTGGTCTTGCCTGCCTCGGCTTTTCCGGAAAAAACCGGCACCTTTGTGAACTCCGACCGGATGGTTCAGTTAGGCCGTCAAGCCTTAGACCCACCGGGGGATGCGCGTCAGGATTTATGGATTATTCAGGAAATAGCCAAGCGTATGGGGCTAGATTGGAACTATTCAGGGCCAGAAGAAGTGTTTAACGAAATGCGTCAAGGAATGGACTCCATTGCGGGCATCACTTGGCAAAGATTGCAAAATGAATCAGTCACCTACCCTTGTAAGGTGGAAGGTGATGCAGGCTCCCCCATCATCTTTACAGAAGCGTTCCCGACACAAAGCGGCAAGGCCAAATTATTCACTGCTTCCATTGTGCCACCGGACGAAACACCAGATGAGGAATACCCATTTATACTAATTACGGGCCGTCAGTTGGAACACTGGCACACCGGCAGTATGACGCGTCGTGCATCCAAGCTGGACGCGTTGGAGCCGGAAGCTTATGTTGCCGTCAACCAGCGCGACTTACTCGCCATTGGTGTGCAAGCAGGCGAGCCTATCAAGCTACAAACCCGCCGTGGCGAACTTGAGGTCAAGACTCGTGTCGATGACCTGACCCCTGCAGGAACGGTTTACATGCCTTTCTGTTATTTTGAAGGTGCGGCCAATCAATTGACCAATGCGGCGCTGGATCCATCGGCTAAAATTGCGGAAGTTAAGTATTGCGCCATCCGCATTAGTGCCCCCTAGTAGCTTACTGGCGCATGGCGATTTGTCGTGCGCCGGCACCTCTGACCAGGCATTCCAGCATTGAAATCAGCCTGTCAGGAATAACCACGGTTTTTTCTCTGTTGTACCGCCTCCCAAATTGACAAAGCCCCTGAATATCGCTAATTTACGTTACGAATTCATAATGATTTTATCCCTCGGTATGAGTGCTGCGGGATGAGTTTTATCGCCTGTCTTAACGGTTCAATGTGGTGGCCGCAACGAGGAAAGCCTGTTGTCGGGTGACCACACTTACGCAATTCGCCTTCGAGGATTCATCACATCTATGGATAACTCTTTAATCGACCAAGGGCTAAGTCTCATGCTATTCGGCATGGGTACGGTGTTCGTTTTTCTAACGCTGCTAATTTTTGCAACAACTGCAATGTCCAAAGTGGTTTTGCGCTGGTTTCCTGAAAAAGTTGCCGAGACACCGGCTCCCAGAAAAGCCCCTGTTGCCGCTGCCAAGCCAGCCATTGCTCCTGAAACTCTGAAAATTATTCAGGCCGCAATTAACCAACACCGTAAGCGATAATCCTCCAACCCCGGATGGGAATCTTCAATTTATTACTGAGACAATCAAATGACTATAAGTCAGAGTACCAATACTGATAACACCTCCAGTCAACATCTGGGCATTACCGATGTCGTTTTACGAGACGGCCACCAGTCACTGTTTGCCACGCGTATGCGTTTGGACGACATGCTACCGATTGCCGAAAAGCTTGATCAGGTGGGTTTCTGGTCAGTGGAAACTTGGGGTGGCGCGACATTTGACTCCTGTATCCGCTTTTTGGGTGAAGATCCGTGGGACAGAATCCGTCAGCTAAAAGCAGCCATGCCGAATACACCTCAGCAAATGCTGTTTCGCGCACAGAACATCCTAGGCTACCGGCATTATGCGGATGATGTGGTCAATAAATTCGTAGAACGCGCAGCGGTGAACGGTGTCGATGTGTTCCGTGTCTTCGATGCGATGAACGACACGCGAAACATGGAAACGGCGCTCAAGGCGGTCAGAGAGACAGGGAAACACGCGCAGGCGGCAATGTCTTACACCCTAAGCCCTGTGCATACGCTTCAAGGTTGGCTGGATATGGCGCGTCGCCTGGAAGATATCGGCTGTGACTCCATCATGATTAAAGATATGGCCGGACTGTTAAAGCCATACGCGGGTTATGAGCTAGTGAGTGAGCTGAAAAAGACAGTATCCGTGCCCATTCACATTCAGTGTCATGCCACAACGGGTCTGTCGTCTGCCACTTACCTTAAATGTATCGAAGCGGGTATCGACAATGTGGACACATCAATATCGTCCATGTCGATGACCTATGGTCACTCGCCAACTGAGTCGATTGTGTCGATCATGCAAGAACATGAGCGTGACACTGGACTAAACCTTGAGCTACTGGAAGAAATTGCTGCGTATTTCCGTGAAGTTCGCAAAAAGTATGCAAAATGGGAAGGGTCTTTGAAAGGCATTGACTCACGCATTCTGGTGGCACAGGTCCCAGGTGGCATGCTGACGAACATGGAAAATCAGCTTAAAGAACAAGGTGCTGGCGACAAGCTGGACGCTGTGCTGGAAGAAATTCCACGGGTGCGTGAAGACTTAGGCTTTATTCCACTGGTGACACCCACTTCTCAAATTGTAGGTACGCAGGCGGTGCTAAACGTTCTGACAGGCGAACGTTACGCCAAGTTGACAGGCGAAGCAGCAAGTGTGCTGCGTGGTGAATATGGCGCGACGCCAGCTCCTGTCAATGCGGAACTGCGTGAAAAGGCACTCGCCGGTGATGTATTGATTACCTGCCGTCCAGCCGACTTGCTGGAAGCAGAAATGGATAAGCTACAAGAAGAGCTAATCAGCATCGCCAAAGAAAAATCAATCAAGCTAACAGAAGGTGAAGGCTTGATTGATGACGTACTGACCTATGCGTTATTCCCACAAATTGGTCTGAAATTCCTAGAAAACCGTGGCAACCCTGCCGCATTTGAGCCAGTGCCAACCGGCAAAGAAACCGAGGCCGTAATGACTGAAGCGGGTGAGGAAGTTTACACCGTTTCAGTGGATGGCGTGGAGCATGTTGTCACCGTGTCTAATGGTGGTGATATTACCGGCATTGTTCCGGTTGCAGGCGCTGCCGGGGCGGCTAGCCCTGCTCCTGCGGCAGCCGCTGAGCCAACTGGCGGTGAGGCTTTCCCTGCACCAATGGCCGGTAACGTGTTTAAAGTATTGGTTCAGCCGGGCGAGCAAGTTGAGGAAGGTGATATTATGATCATCCTCGAAGCCATGAAAATGGAAATTACGGTTGTTGCACCGAAATCGGCAACTGTGGTTGAGGTCACTGTTAAGGAAGGCGATGCAGTTTCCCTTGGCGATACTCTGGTAACACTGACCTAGGAACAGACTCATGGATAATCTCTTAAAATTATGGCTCGACTCCGGTATCGCCCAGTTGCAGGCAGGTCAGGCAGTCATGATGGTTGTTGGATTGGTGCTGCTTTATCTGGCTGTCAAAAAAGGCTTTGAGCCGCTACTGCTGGTACCCATTGCTGTCGGAACTGTGCTGGTGAATATTCCCGGTGCAGGTTTTGAAGCCGCACCCATTTATGACGCTGCAGGCCACATGACCAGCCCCGGCGGGATGATGTACTACATCTATAATATCGGCATTGCATCAGGCATGTTCCCGCTCATTATCTTTATGGGTGTTGGCGCGATGACCGACTTTGGGCCGCTGCTGGCGAACCCCAAGACGCTGTTGTTGGGTGCTGCTGCGCAGTTCGGTATCTTTGCGACAGTTTTAGGTGCCGTTGCACTCAGCTCTATGGGTATTCTGGACTTCACCATTAATGATGCCGCTGCGATTGGTATTATCGGTGGTGCTGACGGGCCAACCGCGATCTTTGTGGCCAGTATGCTGGCACCGGATATTCTTGGCCCTGTCGCGGTAGCCGCCTACTCCTATATGGCATTGGTGCCAATCATTCAGCCACCCATTATGCGTGCTCTGACCAGTGAGAATGAGCGCGCAATTAAGATGACTCAGTTACGTCATGTCACAAAGACAGAGAAAATCATCTTCCCGCTTGCTGTGTTGTTCCTAGTGGCGATGGTTCTGCCAAGTGCAGCACCTCTGCTGGGTATGTTCTGCTTTGGTAATTTGATGCGTGAGGTGGGCGTTGTGGATCGTTTGAGTGATACCGCCCAAAATGCATTGATTAATATCGTCACCATTTTCCTTGGTTTAGGTGTTGGCTCTAAAATGAGCGCCGAGAAATTCCTGAACTGGGAGACACTGGGGATTCTGGCGCTGGGTGCAGTGGCGTTCTGTATTGGTACCGCATCGGGCGTATTGCTGGCCAAGCTAATGAACAAGTACAGCGATAATCCGATTAACCCATTGATTGGCTCTGCGGGCGTATCGGCAGTGCCAATGGCTGCGCGCGTTTCTAATAAAGTTGGCTTGGAGGCAAACCCTCACAACCACTTACTCATGCACGCAATGGGGCCAAATGTGGCGGGGGTTATCGGTTCGGCGATTGCTGCGGGTGTGATGATTAGCATGGTGGCCGGTGGTTAACCACTGGTGTTGATTGCATCCCTGTGTAGAAATAGAAAAGCCGGACTTTTTAGTTCGGCTTTTTGTTTTGGAGGAGACGCCTTGCAGCTGGAGTCGATCAATCTGACAATGACAGTTGAACAAGTTTATCGGAAAAATCAGGCATGAGGTTGGTCTCAGCCCAGCCGCGCCCTAATCTTCGCTATGACCCAAAAACCCACAATTCGGAACATTGCCAAGCAGCTAAATAGGTGTGAAATTAGCTGCGAGCAGTTGATGAGAACGTGTCTGGGTATGGCACACAGCAGTCGTGGTGTATTTCTTTTCCTGGATGATGACACCTTATTGGCACAAGCCCGTGACGTGGATAGACAACGCAAGGCAGGTCGTGCGCCGATCCTTGCAGGCGTTCCGGTGAGTTTGAAAGACTTATTTAATGTGCAGGGGCAAAAAACCTTGGCTGGATCTGTCGTGTTAGCCGATAAGGCACTGAGGGAAGCCGAGGATGCTGCGGTGGTTGCCCCGCTTCGTAGAGCCGGAATGCTATGTTTCGGGCGCACCAATATGAGCGAGTTTGCATTTAGTGGCATGGGTCTTAATGATCACTTCCCGCCCCTTTATTCTGTATGGGGTCAGCGAGGATTACGCATTCCCGGTGGCTCGTCCTCCGGCAGTGCGGTGAGTGTGGCAAAAGGTATTGTGCCTGCGTCGCTCGGCTCAGATACCACGGGCTCCTGCCGCATACCTGCTGCATTTAATGGCATCGTCGGCATGAAGCCCAGTCACGGACGTTTATCACTCAAAGGCGTTTATCCACTGGCACATCGCTGTGATGCGCCGGGGCCGTTGGCAACCGATGTCGATAGCTGTTTTCTGTTAGATCAGTTAATGCAGGGTAAGCAATTTTCTGCATTACCCACATTGCCAGTTGCCGCCCCCAAACAACTGCGTTTACTGGTGCCACAGAGCACTGTCTTTGATGATTTGGATGTAGAAGTCGAATCCGCATTTTATCGTGCTGTTGAGCAATTGGAGGCTGCTGGTTGCAGACTGATCCACCGTACTTTCCCGGTACTGGATCACTGCATTGACATGTTCTACCACCGCAATACCGTACTTTATGAAGCATGGGAGTTGCATCACGAACTGATTGAATCACACGGCGCTGCATACGGAGATTATGTACGCAGTCGCATTGAGAGTGGCCGCTCTATTTCCAGGGAGGAGCAACAGGCACGTTACGCTGAAAAGGCCAGATTAACTGAGCAAGTTTGCCAACAACTAGCAGACCTGAACATTGATGCAATGATCTATCCGACGGTTTCCTGTATTCCACCGTTGGCCATAGATGCCGAAAACCCCGACAAGACAGGATCAATCAATCTGCGTTGCTTGCGTAATACCTCAACGGTTAATTACTTTGATGGCTGTGCAATCAGCTTACCTTGCCATATTGAAGGTGAAGCGCCCGTTGGTCTAATGCTGAGCAGTGTACATGGGGACGATGAACGCCTGCTGGCAATCGCTGCAGCCATAGAGCAGGCACTATCGAGCGGATAAACTCACTCGTCACGCTCATCCCAAAGCCGTTGCATTTCGATATACATAAACGAGGCTGTCCAAGTAATCAGTACCAAGCCGGTCAGCGCTTCCAGCCCCACCAGATACCGTACCCCGCCCAGTGGTTCTATGTCACCAAAGCCCAGTGAAGTGTATGTGGTAAACGAAAAATAGGCGGCATCCAGCAAGGAGCCATCAAAATTCCCTTCCAAGGTTCCGTAGCTCCCCTCTTTAATCATCAGATAATACGCGAGAGCAAACATCCAGACTTCAATCACATGCGCCGTCAGTGCGCCAAAAATCCCGACAATAATACGGGAGCGCGATTGCATAAAGGTGAATTTCGGGATCAGTTGCGTTAAGTAAGACAACGCCTCGTAGTGTACCAACACCACGCCCGCAATCAGAAAACAATTAATAATAATAATGCTGAGCATACTACTAAGATTACTAATCAATCAGAGTAAAGTCACCTAGCAATTTATTTTGAGTCAGAGTGCCATGCTTACAATCCCTGACAAATCCATCCAGTCTGCTGACACTTTAAGACAGACAAAAATTAGTCACGTCACTAGACTAAAACGCATCCATTCACATACAAAGGAATATGAAATATGCGACTTTATCCAGCCCTAATTTCTGCAGCCATTGCCCTATCACTGAGTGCTTGCGGTGGTAGTTCTTCTGATGATAATTCGAATACTTCAATAAGTGGTAGCGTAACTCCGGGCACAAGCGGTAGTGTGACTCCTGGCACGGGTGGTAGCGTAACTCCCGGCGTGAGTGGCAGTGTAACGACCATCACAAGTCCCACTGATTTAACTACGACCAGCAGCTGTGCCTCTGATATTACCAGTGGCGCTGCCATGAAGATTGGCTACCTGCCCAATTCAGCCAGTGCAGCCTTTAAAAATACGTTCTGCAAATACACTCGCCTAGTGGCACCTAATGGCAGGCCAATCCATATTTATGCACAAGATCTAATCACCAATGAACAAATGATCCGTGCCAGAAGCATTTTACAATTCTACTTAACCAATGTTGAGAATGCGGAATATGGCGCGGATAAAACAGCCATTGCTAATAAAATGGCAGATAATGGCGCCACGTTGTTACTACTTAATGGTTCGGATACTGGCAATATCAGCTTGAGTGGGCAACCACTTTATCAAACCGAAAACACCGTGGAAGGGACGACGGCCTATATCAATAATAACTATAACACCGCAAGAGATGCGGCCTTTGAGGAAATTCTCCATCTGGTTCACGATACAGGCATTGGTATTGATGGCAACCCTGGTAGTGCAGGTGTACTAAACACCACTTATCAAGCTGAAATCCGTGCGGCTACGAATAATGCCAAGCCCACATCAGATGGTGGTAGCGGGTTGTGGGCAAACAATGACCCCACTTGGTACAATGAGTTGAAGGCGGAAAACAGTCTGACGCAAGAATACCTTGCCGCAGTGATTGATAGTTATTACGGTCTTTGGGGCGCATGGACGGGCGGCACAGGCGGTATGTGGGGTGGCTACGCAGCGAAAACGCGGGCAGAAATTCAAAGCAAGGATCCAATGGGCTGGGCGTTGGTGGATCCAGCCAAGCCCAAGTTTTTCAGCCCGTGGATTACCTACACCGCGCGGATTGATGCCAACTTTGATGGTACTTTCTCCCTAGCTTATAATGCCAGTCAACCTTACACCCATAAGTCGCAGTACTTTCTTGACGCGCAGCTGTTGGGCAACCTGAACTCAGGCATCACGGGGAATGACCAGGCAAACCGACTCACCGGTAATGCGGGTGATAACAAGCTCACGGGTGGCAAGGGTAATGATACACTAACAGGTGGCAGCGGTGTTGATACGGCTGTATTCAGTGGCGCCGTGGCGGATTACACCATATCGACAGTCAATGGAGTGACAACGGTAACAGACAAGACGGCCAATCGAGACGGAACGGATACCCTCAGCGGTATTGAGTCTATGCAGTTTAGTGATCAGACTCAGAGCCTGTAGACCACCAACAATGGATAAAATATGACGAATCGCACTGCCAGCCTCTCCATCTTATTGGTTGAAGACGATGCCGAAATAGCAAGACTCTTAGGCATGCTATTTACCAGTGAAGGGTTTACCTTCCATCTTGTCGATCACGATGATGAAGCGGTTGAGGCGATTCGTCAACACCTACCCAATATCGTTATTTTGGATGTCATGCTACCCGGCATGAGCGGCGTTGATATTTGCCGATCAATACGCACGTTTTACCAAGGTGCGGTAATGATGCTCACGGCCAGCGAAGATGATATTACCGAAATAGCGTCACTCAATGTGGGGGCGGATGACTATCTCACCAAGCCCGTTCGCCCTCACGTACTAATGGCACACATCCACTCGCTCCTGCGTCGCGTACAACCCTCTACACCTGCAATAACGGTTTATTGTAACGGTGCGTTACGGGTGGACTTGGCATCCCGCCAGGCAGAAGTTAATCGCCAGGCGATTCCTCTCACGAGTTCAGAGTTTGATTTATTGGCCCTGCTCATAAAGCACGAAGGACAAATTGTGAGTCGGGATCATTGTTACCAGCAACTCCGTGGCATTGAATATGACGGCATTGATCGCTCAATGGATATGCGGATTTCCGGGTTACGCAAAAAACTGGAACAACTGGAGCAAGACAGCCCAATCATCCAGACCATTCGGGGCAAAGGCTATATGTTGGTCAAGATAAGATGAAACTTTCCCTATTTGGCCAGTTTTATCTGGGTGTGTTGGCCGCGATTTTTGTCACATTCGCGCTGATTTGGCTGGGTGTCAATACTTACCTGGAGCAAGATTCCATCGCAGACTTTGTCGCCGATGTTGAACAAGAGACTCAGCAACTACGCAACAAGCCGTACCCACTTCCACCACAAGAGACTGGTCACTTTACCGTCCAGTCAATGGATCAACGAGCCTTGGACGCTTTTTTAGCAGATGCTGACTATCTATCCAGCCACCATCAGGGCAGCGTTTACATCACCCGTGATGGCCTGATGACATCGGTGTATCCCTATCCCAATCAACCAGCCTACTTTGTAGTCACCGACTTGGCACATAATACTAATGATGCTGACCCAGATGATGAGGAAAGAATGCTTCAAGCTTGGCTGCCGGGCCTATTTATTTTCGCCATTAGTCTCGTGCTTGCCCTGATTATTCGCTACCTAAGCCGACGGATTGAACAACCCATACTGTCCTTACAGCAAATCGTTGCCGCATACGATGCGAATCACTCTGATGTTCGGATAAAGACCGATAGTCCGGAACCCATTCAGTCATTGGCACACTGCTTTAACAATATGGCCGACCGCCTGGATGAACAACGGCAAGAGCAACAGATTATCACCCACGCAATCGCCCATGAACTACGAACACCGCTGGCTAGAATGCAACTAGCCTTGGGCATGGTCAACCAAAGCACCTTGGATGAGTCTTCCCGGGCACTACTAAACGATCTGGATCGTTATGTGATGGACATGGATACGCTCACAAATGAGTTGCTAACACTGGAGCGGATTAACCAAAATACCACTGACCACGCCGACCCGATTAACCTCACCCAGCTCATTGAACAACGCCTCGACAATCTACTGAACAAGCGCAATATCGCTATTCACTCATCATTAGCCCCAAATATCTGGGTGAGAATGCATCCAATGCATGGCCAGTTATTGATCGATAACCTTGTGAGCAATGCGCTGGCTTATAGCAATGCGAACATCTGGATAACACTCAAACAATGCGATAACTTGATACGGCTAACTATCGAGGATGATGGTGTTGGTGTTGCCGACAAAGACAAGCAACATCTGTTCACTCCTTTCTATTGCGGCGATGACAGCCGGAGTAGAAAAACAGGTGGCTACGGGCTGGGGCTTGCCATCGTGAATGCGGTGGTAAAACGCTATAAGGGGCGCATTGAAGTCACTGACCGAAAACCAAACGGAGCCGTCTTTGAAGTATCTCAAATAATGAGCCAGACTGAGCTACAATAGTGCCCACTTTCCCGTGAGCACACAGCATGCGCATCATACACACTTCCGATTGGCACCTAGGTCAGCACTTTATTAGCAAAAGCCGTGCGGCTGAACATCAGGCGTTTATTGATTGGCTACTCCAACAAGTTCATGAACAAGCCGTTGATGCGGTAATCATTGCTGGGGATATTTTCGATACCGGCACGCCGCCCAGTTATGCACGCAAGCTCTACAATTACTTTGTGGTGGAAATGAGCAAGCTTAATTGCCAGCTTGTGGTGCTTGGGGGAAACCATGATTCAGTCTCCACACTGGATGAGTCCAAGGGTTTGCTGGCTTATCTCAATACCCATGTGATTGCCAATGTACAAGACGACTTAAACCAACAAATTTTGGTGCTTAACGACAAGAATGGCGAGGCAGGCGCAGTGCTTTGCGCCGTGCCGTTTATCCGCCCACGCGATGTCATTCGCAGTCAGGCGGGGGAATGTGCCACTGGCAAACAACAGGCGGTTGGTCAGGCGATTGCCGATCACTATCAGGCGCTTTATACGCTAGCCAAGCAAAAATGCGCTGAATACGACCGCCCTCTCCCGATCATTGCAACGGGACATTTAACGGCAATGGGTGTGCAAACCTCTGAGTCGGTTCGGGATATTTATATCGGCACACTGGAAGCATTTCCTGCCAAGGCATTTCCGGCTGCCGACTACATTGCGCTGGGGCATATTCATCGTCCGCAGTTAGTCGCCAAGTCGGCACATATTCGTTACTGTGGCTCCCCTATTCCATTAAGTTTTGATGAGCTTGGCAGCAAGAAACAAGTCTTAGTCGTAGACTTCGCAGACGGCAAGCTGAGTCAAGTGTCACCGCTGTTTGTGCCACGCTTTCAGCCAATGGCGGTAATCAAGGGGGATCTTGACAGCATTCGCCAGCAGTTAGCGGCACCAACCGTTACGGAATCACCCCAAGGCATCCCGAATACTTTGGTAACTACTCAGGATGACACCAAGCTACTCCCGACATGGCTGTGTATCGAAGTCGAGACGCAGGATTACCTCAGTGACTTGCAGCAGCGTATTCAGGATATGACGGCGGACTTAAACGTCGAGGTGCTGCAATTACGCCGCGCCAGAACCAGCCAGCGGGTACACCACGAACAGCAGGAAAAAGAAACACTGGCCGAGCTAAGCGTCGAAGATGTCTTTGAGCGCCGTCTGAGTCTGGAACAATTTGAGGGCGAACAGGAGCAACAACGACAGGAGCGGCTCACTGACCACTTCCGAAAAGTTGTGGATGAAGTAAAAGCAGGAGATTCCGCATGAAAATCCTTAGCCTACGCTTCAAAAACGTCAACTCACTGAAAGGTGAATGGAAGATTGATTTCACTCAACCGCCGTTTTCTGACAATGGCCTATTCGCCATTATCGGCCCCACCGGCGCGGGAAAAACCACGATTTTAGACGCGATATGTTTGGCGCTGTATCACCGTACACCCCGCCTACCAACTATCTCCACCAGCACTAATGAACTGATGACTCGCGGCACGGCAGAGTGTCTCGCCGAGGTGGAATTTGAGGTTAAGGGGCAAGCCTATCGTGCATTTTGGAGCCAGCGCCGCTCACGGAATAAAGTTGATGGGAATTTACAAGCCGCACAGGTAGAGCTTGCCGAACTCAACAGTGACAGCCTCCAGGAAAGTGCGAATGGCAAGATTCTGGCTTCCAAAGTTAGTGAGAAAAACCGGCTAGTACAGTCCCTGACCGGGCTAGATTTTGCGCGCTTCACCAAGTCGATGATGCTATCACAAGGGCAATTTGCGGCTTTTCTAAATGCGGATACCAATGACCGCGCCGAGTTGCTGGAAGAGCTGACGGGTACTGAAATTTACGGGCAGATTTCAATGCGCGTCCACGAGCATTTTAGTGAAAAAAAGCAGGCACTCGCCGAGTTAAAGGCCAAAGTGGATGGCATGGAGTTGCTGGATGCTAAACAGCGTGAGGCGCTGGAAGAGCAACAGCACGAGCTACAACAACAGGAAACCGCATGCCAACAGCAGCTTAACCAATGGCAACAGCATCAGCAGTGGTGGAATGAGTTCAACCAAGCCGGCAACGCCGCACAGCAGGCAACTGAGCAACTGCATCAGGCGCAACAAGCAAAAGTCGCAGCAGCGGATGAACTTGAGCGGCTGGCCAATGCTGAGCCAGCTGAGAAATTACGTGTGCCATTTAGCTTACAACAGCAAGCCCGTCTGAATCTGGAAAAAGCCAAGCAGGAACAGGAAAATATCCAGCAGAATGTATCAGCGCAGTCGCAGCAATGTGAGCAATATCAACAGGCACTGACGGATGCAACGCAAACATTTCAAGCGGCGGACCAGGCACAACAAACGCTGGAAACCTTGCTGAATGAGCAGGTCGTGCCACTGGATCATGCCTGCGCCAACTTGCGTGATCAACTGAGCAGTATCGAGCAACAGCTTGCCCAGGTTAATCAAGAGCAACAACAAGCCAGCCAGAAGCTTCGCCAGAAACGCGATGCACTACATCAGCAAAACGCTCTACTCAACGAGCTACAGAGCTATCAAAAGACACACCAAAATGATGCCGTTTTGTCTGAGCACTTGGGACTGTGGGAAGATCAGTTTGCTCAACTCAAGCGCCATACCGACAAACACCGCGAGCATCAGCAGGCATACAAACGATTAGAAACCGAGCTGACTGAAACCAAACGCCAGCAACACAGCCACAATGAAACTGTATTGGCGAGTAAGCAATCACTTGATACACGCAGCAACGCCTTAAATGCTGCCGAGCAAACACTGAGCGCTGCACTGAATGGAGATGAGCTCAATACGCTGGAGCAGAATTACCAGCGCCTCACCGCGCAACAAAGCCAGTTGCAGAGCCTCAGCCATTTATCCACACACCACGCCAAACTCAGCGAGCAAAAGGCAGAATACCTACAAACGCGCAAACAATACCAAGCGGAACTCAGAGAGCAGCAAGGCGCACAACAGAACCTGCAACAGCAGATTGCAGAAAAACAAACACAGCTTGAGGATATTGACAAACTCATTGAGCAAGAAAAACTCATCATCAGTTTAACAGCAGAGCGCGATAAATTACGAGCCAATGAAGCCTGTCCGCTATGTGGATCAACACAGCACCCTTTGGTTAAGGAGTATCAGCAGAAAGACCTGTCCGGCACTGAAAAGCGACAGCAAGCTGCCAAACAAGCACTTCATACGTTGGAACAACAACAGGATCAGCTCAACCTGCAAGTCGCCAAAATCCAGACACGAATTGAAACGCAGGCTCAACAACTTGATACGCTGGAAGAAGATTTAGACCAAGATAGCACACAGTGGGAAACACTCTGTAACACCTTATCAGTCCGCTTGACCTTATCGGATACAGCGGCCACTGAACAGTATCTCCAAAACTCACAGCAGACTTACCAAACACTCACTCATCGTCTGGAACACCTGAAACAATTAGAGGCAAACAAACGCCAAGCCAGTGATGCCCTGATCCAAGCCCAGCAGCAATACGATAAAGCCGTCCACCAAGCCACATTAACCGAGCAAGCTTTAAACAACCTGTCTCGCCAGATGCAAACACTCACCGCTGACGGAAAACGCGCCCGCGAAGAGAAAGATGCACTGTCTGAGCAATTGGAAGCGCAGTTAGCCGTCCTCCACTACACACTGCCAGCTTTGGAAGAGCAAGATCAGTGGCTGGCTGACAAACGTCATGCCGCTGCACAATGGCAGGACACGGTTGAACGGCTTAAAGCTTGTCAGGAAGTGCTAACGGGGCTAAATATCGAAATCACTAATCTGAATACCGTACTCGCAAGTTATCAGGAGCAATCAGCACAACTCAATACCGGGAAACAAGGCTTAGCTGAGTCACTTGCACAAAAACAGGCAGAGCGTACCGCACTATTCGCCGATAAATCAGTCACCGCTGAACGTGAAGCCGCCAAATTTGCCAAACAGGAAGCAGAGCAATCTCAGTCAGCCGCCCAGACCAGCTATCAAGCCAGCAGGGAAAAGCTGGAGTCTTTAAACGGCCAGCTGCGCGCCGCCACTGTGCAACTAACTGACTGCCAACAAACGTGGGAAACACAACACCAAGTATGGCAAGACGCGCTCAGAGCCAGCCCGTTTGCAGATCAGCCAACTTTTGAAGCCGCTCTGCTTTCCGAGCCAGAACAACAGCGCTTGCAGGCATTAAAGACCGAGTTACAACGCGCCATTGAGCGTGCGCAGGCACTCAAGGAACAAGCCACAACCCAACTGGATGCACTTCAGGCAACACCGGCGCAACAAGCCTTTGCAGAAACGCCTGAAATGGCTGTCAGCGAGCAATTACAAGCCATCAACCAACAACTCAAGTCCATTAATCATCAACAAGGGGAAATAAAGCACAGCCTCGACAATGACACTGAGCGACGTAACAAACAGGCAGCTTTACTGGCAGATATTGAAAAGAGTCAGACAGAGTATGATGACATTGCTTATCTACATGCCCTGATCGGTTCCAAAGATGGCAACAAATTCCGCCGCTTTGCACAAGGCTTAACGCTAGATCATTTGGTGTATCTGGCAAATCAGCAGATGGAGCGTTTACACGGACGCTATTTACTGCAACGCAAAGTCGGCGAGACACTGGCATTACAAGTAATCGACACATGGCAGGCGGACAGCATACGTGATACCAAAACGCTATCCGGCGGAGAAAGTTTTCTGGTCAGTCTGGCACTGGCATTGGCACTGTCTGACCTGGTCAGCCATAAAACCAGTATCGACTCACTCTTTCTTGATGAAGGCTTTGGTACGCTGGACAGTGAGACATTGGACACAGCTTTAGATACGCTGGATAACCTCAATGCCTCCGGGAAGATGATTGGTGTCATTAGCCACGTTGAAGCCATGAAAGAACGCATCCCCGTGCAGATTCGTGTGCATAAAATGAATGGTCTGGGGCTGAGCGAACTGGCTGCGGAGTTTCGCTACAAATCTGCACAGTAATAACAAAATTGTCAGATTAAGTCATGTCTAATGCAGACAAGTGAACCCGCCAAAAATACAGGCAATGTTTGCCATCTGAAGTTATTCACGCTTGTCCACATAAACTGTGGATAAACTTGTTCATAGTGTTTTTATAAGCAGTCGAAAGCGAGCAATAGCTAGCTTTTCAGCATATTGCTTAATTTTTAAGCAGTACATTAAATTGATCTGAAAGTGCTGACAACCAGGGCTGAGGCACTCTAAGCACTCAGCCCTGAACGCACGATAAAGTAGGGATCTAGGCGTCTCTTTCCTCAGCTTCCGCCCGTGCTTTTTCCAATTCGGCCAGCAAGGAATCAGGAAGCCCCAACGCTGTCGTCAGCGCTTCAAGATACGCGCGCTCGACTTCATTTTCCTTATTCACCACCACGGAAGATACCAAATAAATTTCCGCAGCCGTTTCAGGACTGTCAGACAAAGCCGCTAATGCTTCCAGACTGGTAGGTGAGGCAATTTCACGCTGCACAAATCCCGCAATGTCACCCGTCAGGCCCAGCGCGTCAATTTGCTTTTGAATCTCGGCCATTTCCATTTCATCCACATGACCATCCGCTTTTGCCGCAGCAATCATCGCCTTGAGCAAGGTCATACTGCGCTCATTAGCAGCATCATGGCCGAGCTGGTTGACCGCCACGGCTTTTTCATTCTCCGTATCCGCCTGATTTGTCTCACTCCATTTTTTATAAGCCTGCCACGCAATGCCACCAACGGCTGCCAGACTACCTAACTTCAATACCGAGCCTGTTACCTGACGACCACCTTTGGTTCCCAGCAATAATGCCATCACACCTGCGGCCACCGCGCCAGTTTTCATGCCGGTGATGGTAGCATCTCGCTTCTCACCCGGTTCTTCAATATCCAGTTTTTTCTCAACCGCTGCCTGACCCTTTGCGGCCATATCGCGTCCGGTTTGTAATAAATCATCTAAAAAAGATTTAGCATCCATTTGATTCACCTGTTAATCATTAAAAATACGAGCTCTATGCACGACAAAAAATTATTGAACGAATACTCTGAAACCGTAAGTAATTGAAAGTTCATTACCAAGCTGCTCCACTCTCTGTGAGCAAAAGGAGATACTCAGTAATGAACTATGTAGCAGCCTACAGCCAAAGGAGCCGCTGAGGTGGAGTGTGTGATTCACACACCTAGTGTCAGCTTTTCTTGCTCGCAAATCTCCCACTACTGGCCGTTTGGCGGATTTGTCCAAAAGACACTCTCCAGAAATGCCGAGTCATAACCCGTTACGGGGGAGTTCTTCTTTCCAACCCGTACATCAACTATCTGCTCACACTTTTTATCAACACATACTGGGTCATTAAACACACGCTGAGGCGGCCCGGGAATCTCGTTAGATGCTACGACTGCAAACAGGTCTTCGTCCGTGATTTTCTTGTTTCGATTCAAGTCGCTCCCTGCACTGCCTGTCAAAAGATCCATTGAGTAAAAGCGACCTTGGGTCAATGCGCCCTTACAGGGGTCTGCAACGGCAGCGCTTGCTCCACTGGATGGTACCAATGTCGTAAACATAACAGATCCTGCCGTTGTGATGCTGTTTGCTAACACTTTTTCCCCAGATTCAGGTAAGTCCAAATACCATCCAGCCTTATCCTCCATATCAAAGATTGTTTTCCCTCTCATAGCCCCCTTATTAATTGCTCCATCTATGTACTCTATCTTTACAAGATCAGAAATTGTCAGTGTCTCAAAGTTATCATCACTTTTCAGTTTCTTTTCAAGGGGAACGTTGACCGCACCATCCAGAAGTACATAAAACCCGTCCTCAACCTTATCATTGGCCGGATGCGCGCGATAACCACTACCAATAGAAATAGCCAGCCACCTTCTGGATGAATGCCTTAACAGAGAGACATCGGGCTCATTGAAGAACATTCTTGCTTCCTGCGAACCAGTTGCTTGTCCGGCCTTAAGACCCAAATTAGCAAACAATATTAATTTGGAGTCGGCTAGGTCATAACTTGGCCCCATAGGTAGCTCAAGCCTCCAAACCTGTCCCGCTGTATCCGCAAAATACATTCTGTCGATTGCGCCATCACGATTCAGGTCTAACAACCTGACGCCACCGGGAATACTATGACTCAGTTCGGATACATCCACCTCTGCTGTGTGGCCACTCGAACCACCTTGTAAGGACCAGATATAGTCCCCCGTCAGTGCATCAACGATAAATACATCATTTCCCATCTCATCAGTGGTGCGACGTACTGAAAGATCTTCTTCATCCTGATTGGGATCATAGCCACCGCTAAAAATAACCACTTCCTTCATCTCATGGTCACCCGTTCTTATTCTAGCCAAATAGGGCATTGACCAGCTCTGGCCCAGGTTACTAAAGTGCTCAGTATTTGAATCAAGCTTCCACAGCAACTTAGGTGTTGTAACATCAGTGACATCCAATGCGTAATAGGCTCTGCCACCTCGCCTTAGACCAAAGTACAGATAAACCTTGTCACCACCTGCAGCGTCAATCACACCGTCTTTATTCTTATCGAGATACCAGGTGGTGATATAGCCATCAATACCATAAGCGTGATTACCCAAGTCAGAGTTTTTGTACTGAGTGTTGAGGTTTTTCATTAAGGCAGATGGCATATACGCGAATAACTCTTTACCTGTCATTGAATTAAACGCGTGAAGGTAGCCTTCATTTGTTGCCGCAAAAACAACCTGGCCCGGCTTGGTTTCAGAACTCGCACTATTTTCTTGATAGTTTTTATCATAAGTGACCACCGCAGGTTCGCCATGCAGCATATCACCCATATGTGGAATAGCATCATAAACGCCCTTGGTTTTATTCCAGACAAGTCCACGAGCAAAATTAACCAAGGTTAAACGCAGTGCCTCTTCCGTGTCGTTATCTAACCCTAGCACTGCATTAGAAATGACACCCGAATCATTGGCGTTACTTGGTTTAATTAAATTTGACTCACTCGTTAGATCACAAGGATATGAGGAACATGCCACATCCGTCACCGCCAAACGATTATTCGGATCTACCAAAGAAGCTGCTCCCCCTCCACTAACCTCTTTACCATCGGCTGTGGTTGAATTTGACCATAAATCCCAGGCATCATCCTCAAATACGCCAAATTCTGTCATCGCTATTTTGTTATTCTTACCCTTGATGACATTCACACCACCACTGGAGTCAATCTTGAACTTCTTTAAATTTCCGCTCCATCGGGGAACTAGTTGCTTATCAAATACTGGAATATAAACAAACTTTTCATGTGACAGCTCCGTACTTGTATTAACACTATATCCGGGCGCAGCAAATGATGTCGTGCTGGCACCGATTTTATTCAATATCGTACTAAAGGCAGTTGATAATTCACTCTCGTCACTGGCTGAATAATAACCCTCTATTTCATCCGTATCCGGGTTGTCAGTCGTTACCAAACTTTTTAAATAGTTTTCAGAAGCTGGCTCACCGCTCAAACCAAAACCAATAGTGTACGTTTGAATGTCCTGCTGACCATTGAGGTCACTATTATCAGTATCAGCAAGGAAGCGGGTCAACTCGGGCCCACAAACACCATGACGGAAGCCACTGGGTTCAGGGTTGCTGTCACAATTAACATGACTAAAGGTTTCAGAGGAATCCAGTTTATTCACCAACGGAGGGAGTACACCCCATTGAAATTTCTTATAGGTCATATTTTCAGTATCAGAGCTGACATCACCTGGCTTACCATCAGACAATAAAACAATATAATTATTCTGACATTCCTGAGTTATTGGGCTTATGTAATTTGGCTCTGATGTGTGCCCACCACTACAAACTTCATAACTACATTTTTTAAACCGCTTGTAGCGATACCTATTATTTTTACAATATCCACCCACCCAAGCACCATCAGGGCAACTTGTACCAATCTCTACTGCTTGCGGATCAGAACAATACCCACCTACCCACTCAACACAAACCCTCTTTCTTATAGTTCTGCAAGACTCTACCTGCTTACAATTTTCATAACTTGGGCTTGAGTTCGCACCTGTACCCTTACACACCAGCCAAGGCTTTTCCCTGTTAGCAAAATCAATCGCGTGATTGGTACGATACGTATAAGTGCGATCACACAAGAATTTATCCCATTTAATCATATCACCTTCATAGGTTGATGGATGCGCAGACCAGCGATTCCAAAAACCCGCATCACCAAGGCCAAATGTGACCCGTTCGCCACGAAAATAAAGTGCCGCCTCATATAATGCATCCACAATTGGTGTGGCACCCTTTCTGGGCATATCAATGACATTTTTATTACCATAAGTTACGGAATACCAATTATCCTTCCAGTACCAATCGGTAATCTTGGATAAATATTCACGGACAGTCATCGTTGCAGAAGGCTCAGGAATACTGCTATGCCACCACTCCCTATGTCCCCATTGATTAATCGGAATCTTCCCGCCAACAATAGGCAGTGCCAGATCATTAATAGGCTTGACTGGGAACTTAACACCATGACCCTGCCTCCGCCACCGGTCTTCGCCATAATTCATCAAACCAACATTCAGACTGTCGGGTGCATTTTTAAGTACCAGCGAGAGAACTCTCTTCATCACATCAAGACGAGAAGGGCCACCTTCCGATACTTTGAGATTCATTGAACCAGAGCCATCAACAATAAACATGACATTTTGTCGAATACCAACATGATTCTTTGAAAAGAATATCTCAGTATCATCTGCAAAAGATGGCTTGGCGACCATCACACTGCTGATCAGTCCTAAAAGACCCGCAAAAACGCGACTATATTTATTTTTTTTCATAACAAACACTCAATTGTTATTTTTATTATTTTTGTGTCATACCACACAAAAAGTTAGAGATAACTACCCCTCGAAGCATTGGGAATTTGCTTTCCCGCTCCCTGGTAATGACTGTCTTTAGCACCCGTACCTTCTAAGTACGAGTCAATCTTAAACATGAATAACTTACATGGGGGGGCATCTGGACCAATACTGGCGGCACGACTTAAACGCCCTTTGCAAATATATTTTCTCCCTAAATCAACAACCAGGGTTTCACTGACCAGATTTTGGTCTTCTGCTTTCTCTGGGTGCTTTGTATTATCCAACATCCACTCATATAAATGGTAAAAGTTGACATCCTGCCTGAGTTTCGTTTCTGCCGCTTGATAAACAGTTAACTGTTGCTGGTAATTTCTGGCAACGATAAGATCCGTTTTCGACAACTTAATTGCCGTGATTCCCAACAGGGTTACTACCAGTAACATGACAAGTGATGTAACAAGCGTTATACCTGATTGTTTTGTTATTTTTCTAATATTCATAATGTTAAAGCTCACGATCTAACCGATTAGGCAACACGATTGTAGTTGTATAGGCTTTGTAAATTCTTTTATCTTTAGGCGTGGTAATCTTTTCATCCAGTAACAAGAATGATTTTGATTCCGCCTTATTGAGGACGCCATTTTCCGAACGAACCAACAGCGCCACGCGTACCGTTACCACACTATCCCACTCCGCGTTTGCGGTGACACTATCGGCATTGCGGTAAACCAGACTCCCTCCCGATGACACGCCATAAAGGAATTGCATATTTTCAATATTTTCCGCCAGAGGCTGTGATCCTCCCCTTGACCCCATACAAGTCAGTACTCTCCGCTTGCTCGGAGTGTTGATGTATAAGTAGTTATAAATCCTTGAATCTGAGGAAGTGTGAAGCCCTGCAACCGGATCAGAACTACACTCTGCGGGAATCACACCAGCCTGACAATCAGCAACTAACAAACCGCCTGAACTACCAGCCACAGTGGGACTATCTGCTATATGCACTGTTACAAGTGTATCTCTCTTTCCAGCGACAGAATTGCGTGTCTTTTTACTTAGAATCGGCGGATATGAAACCAGCTTTGCTGCACCACCACGACACTTAGGGTTCGGAATATTCGCACTATCGACATAGAAGGGTGTATCTAATGCTAGGTTATTGATGGATCTGTAGCCCGCATGACTAATAATGTCACGCAATAGCATTAAAGCGTTGCGTCCATTCTCGTCCATTTCACTGATTTCAGATCGGACTTTGTCATTAGATTTAACACCCAAATATACAGTGACAACACCGCTCATTAAGAACAAAGAAACCACCATAGTGACCATCAGTTCAATCAGTGACAAGCCATCTATTTTTGGAACACCGGTTTGCTTACGCATTACCCGTTCACTCCGATTATTGTTGTAATTATTTAAGGGGAAAACTTTAATACGTAGGTACGTGTTTGTGCCTGTGTGTCACTGTCATCATTGTCAGTTTCCTCCCAACGTACCAGAATTGTGTGCTCCGAATCTGGCTTACAGGGCGTTTCACCACAAGCAACGGACATATAAGCACTAGGTAAATTGTACTGTATGCCTCCGGTTTGCAGGTTCCCAGCAACCACACCACAATTAACGTGATACAAATCGTAAACCGCTAGCTCTGACGGCGTACAAATGGTGTTTGCCTTACACAGTTTCTCTGGAGGCGTGTTGCAAGTGGACAAGTCGTACTGCGAATTGTATTGACCCGCTTCTGCCGCAGTATAGTTCGCACGCATTCTGTCCGCTAAATCAGTGACAGCCAAACTTGCAACTGTTCTGAAATGTGAATTATTGGTTTCCTTTAGCGCAGTCATCTGTAACCCGCCCAAGCCTAACAGGCCAAAGGACAGCACAACGATTGAGATCAATATCTCCATCAGAGAGAAGCCAAGCTGCGCGTGACGCAGGAGTTTTGGCACCATGAGTGTTCCTCACCCGGGAAGGATTATCCTACCCTCATCTATTATTTTTATATTTGACCTCTCGCAATATAACCCTTGGCCTAAGATTATTCAACACCCAATAAAATCATCCGACCTAAGGTTAATATCGCAAATTATTATCGAAAAAAGGTCTTAAAACCTACCAAAACTTTTGTCAATGACCGAAATTATTGTCAGTGATACAATCGGAGCCTCATTTTTTCAGTGTAATAGATTGTAGGAGTTCATCATATGCGCAAAGTTGGTTTCATCGGGTGGCGTGGCATGGTTGGTTCGGTATTAATGGAGCGCATGCGTGCTGAGAACGACTTTGAGGGATTCGAGCCTGTTTTCTTCACCACGTCCCAGGTGGGTGAGGCAGGGCCTGATATTGGTCACGGGGCCAAGCCGTTAGAAGATGCGATGAACATCGATAAGCTTGCAGAGATGGACATTATCCTTTCCTGTCAGGGCGGTGACTACACCACGGCGGTTTATGAGGCGTTGCGCGCTCGCTGGGATGGTTATTGGATTGATGCGGCCTCAACATTACGCATGGCAGATGACAGCATCATTGTACTAGACCCAGTGAACCGTGATGTCATCGACCAAGGTCTGAAAAGAGGCGTGAAAAACTACATTGGCGGTAACTGCACCGTATCGCTGATGATGCTGGCGCTAGGTGGATTATTTGAAAAAGACCTGATTGAGTGGATTAGCTCAATGACCTATCAGGCAGCCAGCGGCGCGGGTGCAAAAAACATGCGTGAGTTGCTAACTCAAATGGGTGAACTCGAAGCTGAAGTCAATGATTTATTAGCCGACCCCTATTCCGCGATTCTGGATATTGACCGTAAAGTGACGACCAAAATGAACGCAGATGATTTGAGCAAAGAGAACTGGGGCGTACCGCTGGCCGGTAGTTTAATTCCGTGGATTGATAAGGCTGTTGCACAAGGCCAAACCAAAGAAGAATGGAAAGGTTTGGTTGAAACCAACAAAATCCTTGGGAATACACAGGAGAATAGTATTCCGGTGGATGGGCAATGTGTTCGCATTGGCTCAATGCGTTGCCACTCCCAGGCTTTTACTATCAAGCTCAAGCGGGACCTGCCACTTGAAGAAATTGAGTCTATTATTGCTGGGCATAATGAATGGGTTACCGTGGTTCCGAATGACCAAGCATCCACCCTTCAGGATTTGACGCCAATGAAAACCTCCGGCACGTTGACGATTCCGGTGGGTCGTATTCGTAAGATGAACATTGGGCCAGAGTACCTCACGGCATTTACGGTAGGTGATCAACTGCTTTGGGGTGCTGCCGAGCCCGTTCGCAGAATGCTTAAAATTGCACTGGCTTATATTGACTGATTTTTTATCAATATATCCAATTTGTCACGGCAATACGGTGCATTTAAATCCCCCAATGAATGCACTGCTAAATATACTCCGTGATTTCCCTGGCTGCTTATGGAGCGGCTGGGGAGTGAACGATCACCGGAGCGAACGACCCCAGTGATCGCCAAGCAATCAATTAGTACGATAAAGTGTGGTAGTTATCATCCAATAAACGACCTGCCACAACTGGCGGCTTGGCCACGCTGACGCCCTCCAGCAGTGCTTCCTCAGTTTTGCCCGCATTGGGTAAATAAAGCGGGCACACCTCAACCTTCGCACCAAGCTGGATAATCTTTCCAAGCAACTGGCTTGGTGACAAACCAACCGGCTTTACCACCTCAGTCTTAGTTTCTTTCAGGCTCAAATCGCCTGCCGCGCCACACAGCACCATATTGACCGCTTTATTGTGCTTACTCAGCGTCTGCATGGACAGCACCATTGCCATCATCTGAGTCTGACGATCCGGTGATGTCACCACAACATTCAAACCCTTAACCTGATCGGCCAGCACTGTCCCACCAAGTGTTAAACCAATTGTTGTGCATAGTGCTAACAGTGTCTTTTTCATCATTATTTCACTCCAAAAAGTTAAAAAACAAGCAAACTAGCCTGCCGACTATAACAGTGGCAATAAAAATCATGTTTGATTAAACGCAATTTAGTGAAAATTTAACACACTTAACGTATAGGTAAACATGATTTTATCAAACAAAAAATGACTGATTTTTATACTTAAAAATCAATTAGTTAACATCATCCATTCAAGAAAAAATCATCATGAAAAATCGCCCAAAAATGCATTATAAAAAACACTAATATCTACAAAAAACACTAAACGGCTTATTTTTATGTAGCAAAAGACGATAATTAGTGTTTAAATTCAGGTCATATTCATTTTGGAGCCACTGCTTTCAAGCAGAGCAGTGCCGCATTCGGTAGCCCCCTTTTTAGGCTGAAAACGCATGAGTACACAACTTCCTGCTTTTGACAGTGACAGGTATGCCCAACCCAAAGAGCAGTACATTGTCACTAGACCAGACGATAATCGTCAGGAGACTGATGATGAAATTGATCTGCGTGAGCTGCTGTCGGTTCTTATCAGACGGAAAGGAACCGTGCTACTGACTGCCATATTAGTGTTTTTGGTAGCACTCGTTATCACGCTGAAAATACAACCGTCCTACAAAGCGACGGCCACCATACAAATTGACTCAGAAGAAAGTGCCAAAGTGCTTAACTTCGATGTGGGAATCAGTGGAGATTCCGCAAATAATGAGTTTTTTCAAACCCAATACGAGCTACTTAAGAGCCGGGCGCTGGCAACTAAAGTGATCGAAGAGCTGGGTTTTGAAGGCGCAGCTCGCTCTTTAACAGCGCCAACATCCTTCGCTACCTCCATACTGGATACACTTAAAGTGCTTGTTAGAGGGGAAGATGCAGGCAAGGAATATGAACTGGGAACGCGACCGATTGAAAGCGAGTTCCTGTCCCATCTATCGATTGCACCGGTCAAGAAGTCACAGATAGTTTCCATCAGTTATCAGAGTGAAGATCCGCAATATGCAATGGATGCTGCCAATGCCGTTGCCAGAAACTTCATAGATATGACTGCGGAAAGAAGAGATGCAGCAGGCTCGGATGCGCGCGGTTTTATCAACAGGAAGTTAAAACGTGCAGAGCTTGAGTTGGCGCGTTTGGAAAGGGAACTGACTGACTACGCCAAAAAGGAATCCATTATTCAAACGGGCGATGAAAGATCGCAGAGCCTGATTTCACAGAAAACTGCTGAATTGAATCTGGCTCTTACGCAAGCGGAGGCGGCAAGAATTGCTGCCGAAGCTAAATACCGAAAGGCGCAATCCTCACTAAGTACGTCAACGATGCTGAATAACCCAACTATCCAGCAGTACAAGAGTAACATTGCCAGACTTGAGGGCGAGTACACCAGGAAACTGCAAACATACAAGCCGAGCTACCCTCAGATGGTCAATCTCAAGAGAAGAATTAGGCAGGAAAGAGCCAAGCTTGATCGTGAAAAAAGGGGCATTGTCGAAGCAAGTCGGAGGATTTTGCAGGGTCAGTATTTGGCGGCCAAAGAAAGGGAGGATGAGCTTAGGGTAGAGCTGGAATTGCAAAAGAAAGGGCTGCTCCAGCAGAAAGATAAGAGCATCGGTTACCACTCGCTACTGCGTGATGTTGGCATCAAACGTAAAGTCTATGAAGACCTGCTGTTAAGATCAATAGAGATCAATATCGCATCGGGTGTGGCCACCAGTAATATTGCTGTTGTTGATTCAGCACTGCTGCCCTATGCACCACAAAAGCCCAATATCAAATTAAACTTAGCACTAGGGGCAGTGCTTGGACTGTTTATCGGTGTTCTCCTTGCCTTTTTACGAGAGTTTATGGATGACCGCGTTAAGTCCGGTGATGAGCTCAAGAAGATTTTAGGTCTGGCTATTTTAGGCACAACCCCTGCAACAAAAGGGAAGGACCCTGTCGTTCACTCGCTAACGACCGCTGAAAACCCAACCTCAGCACTCGCGGAGTCCTTCCGTTCGCTGCGGACGAACTTGCTTTTTTCCAGTGCAGAAGGACTACCGAGAGCTTTGGCAGTCACTAGTGCAGCACCTGCTGAGGGTAAGTCTAGTGGCTGTATTAACCTCGCAACCGCTTTTGCACAAGTGGACAATAAGGTTCTACTGATTGATGCCGATATGAGAAAACCCACGATCCATAAGCGCCTGAAGCTTGATAACACGGCTGGGTTGAGTAACTTTCTGACACATCAGGCGGAGATTGGGCAAGTCATTCAGGAAACAATGATTGAGGGTGTCTCAGCCATTACTGCAGGTCCGCTGTCACCCAACCCCTCGGAGTTATTGTCCAGTAAGCGTCTGGAGGAGATTTTTCAGTTGGCACCTGAGCAGTTTGACCTAGTTATTATTGACTGCCCACCTGTTATGGGACTTGCAGATGCACTTGTCATTTCGAACAGGGCCGACGCAACGGTGCTGGTCAGTGCGTTTGGTCAAACCAGCAAACGGGCCATTGCAGACGCATATGGGCGATTGAAGCAGGCCAGAGCCAATGTAATCGGAGCCGTTCTCACCAAGGTCAAGAGTGGGGGCGGATATGGTTATAGTCATGACTATTCTACTTACTACAGTTATGGCCTTGAAAAAAAGAGGGGGTAGTGAGCTGACAGAAAATGACGCGCCCAAGCCAAGTTACTTGACAAAGCACTACACACATCCATCAAAACCACATAGTCACATCATGTTTGGAGTTTTACTATGAATATATTGAATACAAACCGCTACACTAAAAAGAAGTTAGCACTGCCGGCGATATCGTTTGCTGTTTGCAGTGCCTTGATCACAGGCTGTTTTAATCACGGCAATGGGAACACGACGACACTACCTCCTGATACTGAACCTTTTGCTAAAGATACGCTTCTTAGTATCCAGGTTTTAGACACCAAGGGTGACCCCGTCAAAGGTGCGGAGGTTCGTATTACTTCTGACCCTAGTGATGTCATCCCAAACGCTGAGGAGAAGCAGCTCACAAAGGATACTCCTGCTGGTCTAGTCACTTACGCGCCAAAGGAATTTTCAGGCAGTAAGATACTGCAAGTTATCGCCTCGAAAGAAGGTTTCCTCTCCAATAATATGCCGCTTGAGGTGCGAGGTGGAAAGGCAAATGAGGCTTCAATAGTTATTACGAATATCGCTTCAAACAGCACCGAAGGGATTAGTACTAAAACAGTTACGGCTAATAGTGACAAAAAGATCACAGTTACAGCCAAAGAAGGTGACGGTGATGGTGACTCTCAAACCACTGTCGTCATTGATTCTGATCCGGGGGCGAAAACCAAGGATAACAAGCCTCTGGGCAAAGAACTCAGTGTCGTTGTTGCTCAGTATGACTTTGATGAAAATGAAGCACTAGATGCTTTCCCAGGTGGCTTCTCTGTAAGTATCGAAAATCCGGGAAAGTTGTTGGCTGATTCTAAAGAAGCGCCACCGACGGATAAAATTACCCCAACTGATGGTGAGGTTGTATTTGAGTCTGCAGGCTTCACAGCGATTGAGGTTAAGGATTCAGAGGGTAATGTAGCCAAATCCTTCAACAAGCCGGTTCAAATTAGTACGAGGGTGAATCCAAACTTCATTAATCCTGTTACTAAGGAGAAAATTAAGCTTGGAGAGAGAATTCCAATTTGGAGCTTTGAAGCAAGTACAGGGAAATGGAGCTATGAGGGGACGGGTGAGGTCAAGCCGGGTCCTAATGGTACGCTCAAGGTGGACTACGATGTCAAACACCTGTCCTATTACAACCTTGATTATTTTGGTGGTGGACGCTGTAATGCGACTGTTACCTTCATGGATACAAATGGCTCAACTCATGCTTTATCTGGCAGAGTAGCCAGTCAGGGTTGGACTCATACATTTAAATATCCAGGTGATGAATCTCTGATACTTCGGAATGCTCCTGCAGATAGGCTTGTCACTTTCGAAAATCTAAAAACGGTTACAGGGCAAAATATCGATGTGATAGACCCGTCAGGGCCAATTAACCTATGTGCGCCAGATAATAGCCACACGGTGCTCATTAAGCCGCCGCAGGTTGAATACTCCGAACTCACTGCGAGTGCCAACACTTACTGTTCAAATGACTCCAGTGTTGCAGATAAGCCAATTAAGGGCACGTATATACGGATATACACGGAGGACTGGGCATACGTTGGTTCAGCAAAAACTAAGAGTAGTGGTGAGACATCCTTCCGTCTTCCACTGGGTTCTTACCGTGTTTCAATGTATGACGTTGCTCACAGGAAGAATATCTCAAAGAAAGTGACTCTGACTTCTACTGAGACCGGCTCTGTAGCCCTCAGGGTTCCTCAGACCTGCAAAGTCACCACTGGTGGTAGTTCTACGGGAGGATAATTAATCACCTAGACTTTCTTAGAGGGAGGTGGAGTTTCTCCTGCTCCACCCTCTCTAAGTTTTCTGGTAAAACAGATTATGAAACATCGCTTAAAAATTTTCTCAGGTCTGGCTCTGTTTGCTTCGACTGCGGTGGCAGACCTGTCCTATCCCGGTATTTCAGGATCACTGAGAACCCCCTCAGCCAAAATCCTCCCCGCCGGTGAACTTCAATATCAGCACAATAACTACAACGACCTTTCATCAACTACAGACAACACTTACAACCATGTTTTTGCAGTTGGCATCAATTCCTACATTGAGTTTGGCGGACGCTTAACCAACTGGTATGACGACGACAGAACTCAAAGGCCAAATGGAACCCTGCCGGGAAGACGGGATCTCTCCGCAAATTTAAAATTCAGAGTCCCCAGGTTACATAGTGCATTGCCTGATATTGCCTTTGGCATTCAGGACTTTGGTGGGGAAGCCGTTAATTTCCGCTCAACCTACGGCGTCATGTCAAAAACAATTGGCAACACAACCGCTAGCTTGGGCTATGCAAAAAGTGACGGAAGTGACCTTGATGGTGAATTTGCCAGCATTTCTCACAAGCTATCCGATGACTTCACGATTGCGGCTGATTATCTGGCTGAGGCTTTTGCGGTTGGTTTAACCATTAATGCCAAGAGAACAACTGGCTTACCAATTTCTCTACAAGTCTCTGGCGAAAAACCAAAGGATGGCGACTGGAAAGAGCTAATTGCCTTAACGCTGAGCCTTCCTTTAGACAAAAAGTTGTCTCCTGCGACTAAATCTCAAAAAACAATTGCTTTAGAAAAGCACCCAAGAGATCCAACACGGTTTATTGCTGCATTGGAGCGGCATGGTCTATCACACCTGCGATTGGGGACAAAAGCAGGTGACGATCTGATTTATCTGGAAAACAATGTTTATAACCATAGCTATCTGGATGCCCTTTCTGTTGTCTTGGCGACCGCCTACCAATATCTGGGTGGGCAAAGGCCGGTGCAAATAATACTGGGCAAACAAAACATACCACTGCTGGCCGTATGGGTTGATATGAAGGAATATGGCGAGTTTATCCATAATCGCCCCTCCTCCATGAGACAATCAACCAAGGCATGGTATCCAGATGGTCGTGTTACCAATCAGGTAACATGGGTGGCACGGGGACGATATGACAACCGCGCGCCCATTGATGTCAAGCTTCGTCCGGTTATCAGGTCAAATCTTGGCTCTGAGTGGGGCGTATTTGACTATTCTGCCGCTGTACGAGCGGATCTGAAAATCCCGCTGGGAAATGTCGCAAATGTGGTTGTCTCGGGCAGTGTGCCTGTAGCGAATTCTGACTTATACGATGATGATGGCGCATTTGCAAATAGGCGTTATAAATCAAAGATCGACCAGGCCGTGTTACAAAAGCTCGGCAAGCTGTCCCCATCAACAACGGCGCTCGGTAGCATTGGCTATGGCACGATCAATGACGAAGAGTACACTGTAGGTCAGGTTGAAGGAGTACATACTCAGGCATTGGGGAAACGTCAACTGTATGGCAAGCTAGCCTATTACAGAAATAATGATCGTGCGGGTGATGACCAAAAAATTGCTGTTGGCGGCCTGCGGCAACATATTGATTTTTTAGATATGGAGGCTGATTTAAGCTATGGGCAGTTTTACAATGAAACCCGTGGCGTAAAGGCCAAAGTGTCCAAGTTTTATGGTGATACGGCGTTATCGGCTGAGATCAAGTACATTGATACGGATGATTTATCCGGCAGGCTTTCCATCACATTGCCACTGACTCCAAGGCGAGATAAGCTGGTTGGCAATACTGTGCTCCGAGGCAATCAGAGCTGGAATTATGGTATTGAAACGACAATCAAGGATCCCGTGGTTGTTGGAAGCAATCGTGTTAGACCCGACTTCATGCACAACCCTGCTGTAAGCTATAGCCTGAATAAAGAGTATTTCGACCGAGGTCGCCTCTCGCCCTACCATGTCATAAACAACCTTGAGCAAATACGACTACGAAGCCGAGATCTGCTTGGGAAGTAACATTCTGTAAAAAACCGAAAACTCGTGGCAATGCCTCTCTGTTGGTTAATAATCAAGTAAGCGCGGGACCTTTGTCACCACCTTGTACTTGTGGGTAGAACAATCTCAACGGATTACCCTACCCTCATTTTTCTTATCAGGAATTATTTATTTTAATCATGGAATCCCCTTCCGTAATTTTGCATTCTCTCCCAACGCCTTTCTTCAGAAGCTTTAACTTCCTGTTGTTGGTCTATCGTTAACACTTGCCACGCCTGATGCTTGGCATATGTCATTGTTTCAATGTTAGCTTGTTTAAGGGCCGCTATTTGTTTGGCGACCTCAGCAACAGCACTGGCATCGTATTGTTGCGCCTGACTCAACTGTTCCAACTGCTGGTAGAGTGGCCTGATTTTTTCTCGGTTGGGTTTGATTTTTTCTCTGGCAGTCTGGAATATGGTTTTCATTTGCTGCTTTTGCTCACTGGACAAGTCAGCGTGTCGATAGTGTTTTATCGGACTGCCCATGTGATGAGACCGTTGTCCAGCGTGGTGTCTGCCACGCTCGCCGCCACAGTCACTTGCCCATGCAAATGTCGCTGTCGCCAGACCGGCACCGATTAAGGTAATTAAGGCTACTTTCTTGAACTTTGTCATTTTC
>PDWI01000564.1_pt1 | contig 60034 bp, 21 predicted proteins | sample 1430891 | NCBI WGS metagenome assembly PDWI01 (sample SAMN01162508, study PRJNA174530) | Oral metagenome, whole genome shotgun sequencing project. | biome: Marine environment; feature: Marine mammal; material: Swab sample of the gingival sulcus; isolation source: swab sample of gingival sulcus... | reverse complement strand
TCATTAACTATAATATCGGTTGGTATTCTTGGTAGTCTCTTGGGGTTTATGAAGTTTAATAGTTATCCGGCAAAGATTTTTCTTGGAGATACCGGGTCTCTTTCTATAGCATTTATAATGACATATATTGTTACTATTTTAAGTTTTAACATACCGGGTAAAGAAAATAGTTTGGATTTAACCTTTATATTTTTATTTTTTGCCCTTCCTATTACTGATACACTTAAAGTTATTGCAACAAGATTGTATAATGGAAAAAGTCCTTTTAACCCAGATAAATCACATTTGCATCATAAAATACTTGGGCTTTTGGTTAGGCAAAAAATTACTACTTTCATTATTCATTTATTTACTGTCCTTTTTGTTTCTGTTGCTATATTTTATTTTTACAAACAAAAATTAACGTATGTTTTAATAACTTTAGTTATTGTGTTGATGGTATTTGTAATGCCTAATATTGTAAAATATATTAGAGAATATTACTTTAATAATTTTAATGGTGTATTAAAAACAGTTCCTAACTATGTAATTAAGATTTTCTTATTATTTTTTCCTGTTTTATCTTTGTTTACTGTTATATTGTTTTTGTTTCCAATTGTAAATTCGGAATCATATTTTAACAATTCTGAATTAGTTTTTATTATCTTGTTATATGTAGTACTATTTGCTATTTCTTTTAAAAGAAGAGGAATAGAAGAACAAAATAACAATTTATATATTTTCTTTAATATTATTGTTTTTTTTGTTTTGTTCAATTTACCTGAACAAAATCAACTTATTGATGTTTTTTATATCACACTAAAACAAAAAACAATTTTGTATTTACCGGTAGGATTATCATTATTTCTAATACTTAATTTTGTTTATGGAAGAGAAAAGTTATTTAAGCAGAAAGTATCTCTTTTTTATGGGCAGGATTTACTTTTAATTGTCATAATGGTATTACTTTTTGTGCTTCATAGTTTTGTGAGTTATGAAAAAGTAAACCAGTTTAACTCAATCTTTATTACAGCTTTTTTTATTTATTCTATCTACTTAATTGCTATTAAAGTTTATCCTAAGTCGGAAATATTTTTATACTATTTATCTTATATTTTACCTATTGGTACAATTATTTTTTTGATAATGAGTAATTCTTGATTAATGATTCTATTTAGAATTTAGTAGAGATAAAGAATCTTAATATAAAATATTAAGTATTTAAGATTGTTATTACTCTTGTTTGCAAATATAATTGTATTTTTTTACCATTATACTAAATATTAAAGTATCTAATTGTAAGGTATGATAATGATGTTTATAAATATCTTTCAAAACTAAGGCAGAAAGATGTTATTCCATTTAACGAATTTAAAACCACTATCCAGAAGATATATTGCAGAAAAACCTGTTGAAGCTGATAAGAAATAACACCACTTCATAAAGAAGAGTTAAAATTTTTATAAAAAAGAATTTGATATTAATCTGGAAATTATCGGTCTTGATTATAAATCAGTAATTGAAAGAATAAATAAAATCCTTCAATTATATAAATATTGACAAAATACCATTACCAATAACTCGATGATCTGTCGATAAACTAGTTGTGAAAGTAAGAAATATTAAATACAATGAGTTTGATTATCTTGCATTGCAAGAATCATTAAAAGAATATAAGCACCCAAAGGATAAAATAACAAAACTGTTAAGAAATAAAGAGATAATAAAATTAAAAAAAGGTTTTTATATAAAAAATGGTTCTTCAAATTCTTTTATATCAAATAAAATAATTGCAAATCTTCTTTATGGTCCATCATATATTTCATTAGAATATGCTCTATCTTATTATAATCTAATACCGGAAAGGGTAGAAAATGTAACTTCTGTAACAACAAAACGAAAAAAAATATTTAATACACCTATAGGATCTTTTTTATATTATAGTATTAAAAGAGAATATTATCCGTTGGGTGTTTTATGGAAGAAAGAAGATAATGGTAGAGGATATTTTATTGCATCACCGGAAAAAGCACTTATTGATAAACTCTATTTTGATAAAGCTTTACAAACTCAAAAGGAAATGAATATATATTTGTTTGAAAACTTAAGGGTAGATAGATTAAAATTAAAAGAAATGGACATTCTTTTAATAGAAAATATTATTCTGAATTATAATAAGAAATCATTAAAAAACTTAACGAAAGTAATTAAGAAATTATAATGCATCAGGCTATTCTCGATTTACTAGAAAAGTATACTCTTAAAACAAGTAGTGATTATGAAAATGCTTTAAAAGAAATAATACAGCAAGCAACACTTGTGGGATTATGGAGAGCAGGTTTTTTTGAATATGCTGCTTTTTATGGTGGAACAGCGCTAAGAATTTTTTATGGTTTAGATCGTTTTTCAGAAGATTTAGATTTTACATTGTTAAAACAACAAAGTGAATTTGATTTTAGTAAATATTTTAGGGCTATAACAGAAGAACTTTTAAGTCTTGGTTTCTCAATTGATATTGTGGAAAAAGAGAAGCAGAATAGAGGGAATATTGAATCAGCTTTCTTAAAAGGGGATACTGAAACAAATATTTTAAATGTAGGAGCACCTATTGATATACTGAATATGGTTCCTAAAGGAAAACTATTGAAAGTAAAATTTGAAATAGATGTAAATCCTCCGGACATTTTTAGAACTGAAAATAGATTTTTGCTTGAGCCGATACCTTGTAGTGTGAAAATTATTTCTCCGTCATATCTATTTGCAGGTAAAATGCATGCACTGCTATTTAGAAAGTGGAAAGAAAGAGTAAAAGGAAGGGATTGGTATGATTTAGTTTGGTTTATCAAAAAAGAGATTCCGCTCAACTTGGAACATTTACATAAAAGAATAAATCAATCAGAAAGCAATACGAAAGAAAAATTTACTAAAGAGAAGTTAAAAAAAATATATTTTGATTCTGTTGATAAATTAGATATTCAAAAAGCCAAAAGAGATGTTATTCCATTTATCAAGAATAATTTAGAATTAGATATTTGGTCTAAAGAATTCTTTTGCTATTTATTTGAGAAAATTAAAATTGTATAAAAACCTAGATTAATCTAAAGTTAAAACCAATTGTAATAAAAGAAATTTCAAATTCTTATCTTCACTTTTAGTAATTTTTCAGTTAATTTAAACTATTTCTTATGTTAATAGAGGTGATTCAGAAATTAGAACTGCAGAAATATGAATTAAGCAGTAAATATCCAAAAAAAAGAATTAAGGAAAAAAGGTAAGACGTGAAAGGGAAAAACGTAAGACGTGAGATTTGAGATGTGAGATGTGAGACAAAAGGACGTAAAAACGGAAAACAAGAAAACGTAAGAAGGGAAAAACAGAAGCGTAAAGGTATATATTCAGGTAATTTTATTGTTACTCATTTCAAAAAAAAAGGGATTTTTTGAGTAACTCAGCCTTTCCAGGCTGAGAAAATTAGCAACTGCTAAAAAATATCTTCATTGCGGGGTTGCCCCGCACTCTAAGACTTTGAATAGGTGAAGTATCTTATTGGAAGCCTGACCCTACTTATCGGCTTGTCGCTTACTTAAAGCCCAGGAAGCATATAGGTCATTAGTATTTTTTATTTTGGACAGATGTGGTTTAAAGAGATAATTCAGAAATTAGAACTGCAAAAATATGAATTAAATAGATTTTCTAAAATTCATTTTATAATTAGTTTTCCGAAAATATTCGCAACGAAAATATTCGCAAGATGATTAAGAACCCATTTAAATTTGGAAGTATAATTGTTGGAATAAGACCTTTACGTTTTCACTATATTAGTTTATATGACAAAGAACTTGTAAAGTTTAGAAATAAATTTAAACCTGGTCTAATTCCCCCATTTTATGCTGATATGCCAAAAACACTTGAGGAAATTCAGAAGTCTGAGAAACTATATTTAGAAAAATATTCTAAAAGAAAATTTCTAGTTGATATTGAATATTTTGGACGTGCATTCTTTAATATCTTTTTTAAGAAAGCAAAAAGTGGGTAATTCTTTTTATTTAATCAAAATACCTTTTCATTCGATAGTTGTTTATAACTTTTTACTATTGATATTGAAAAATTATTCAATAAATTATGATAGTAACTGCCAATAAACTTTTTTAAGAAATATGAAAAATATAATAAGATTATTATTAACACTATTTACTTGTTCACCAATTTTTCTTTATTCTCAAGTATCAAATGTAAAACTGGATAGCGATGTATATTCTTTTTTGAGCATTCTTAGTCAAAAAGGTATTATTGAATATAATGATCTTGTAAAACCTCTCTCAAGAAGATATATAGCCGAAAAACTAATTGATGTAGATGAGAAGGTTGGGAAATTAACTAAATTACAAAAAAGAGAGCTGTATTTTTATAAAGCTGAGTATGGTTTTGAAATAGAAAAAATTCAAAGTGGAAAGGGGATAGTTAAAAGAAAAGTGAATGAATCGAAATCTGGAATTAGGAATTTAGAATTTGATGCTAAAAATGAAAAGAAAGACGGAAAGAAACCTAGAGATTTATTTGATAAAAGTTGGGAATTTGAAGTTAGATCTTCATTAAATAAACATGAAGCTGAAGAAGTTAAGGATGAGAGATTTACATTTGCTGATTGGGATAAATATAATAGATTAAGATTTTTTAATTATAAAAATAATCTGTTTAATCTGAATGTCAGTCCAATTTTAGGATATGAAAAAGCAAGTTGGGAAGGTGATAGTTATGCGAACTTATTTTTAGGCTTTGATTTTAATGGTGAAATTGGGCACTTTATTGGTTTTAATTTTGAATTAAAACAAACAAGACAATCACCACGTGTTACCAATCTGCTTTATAATAGATTTTCGAAAAACACAAGTATTGATTTACAGCTAGCTGATAGTTATAGACTTGAATATTCAACTATAAATGTAGATATTGGAATTAAGTTGGCTAAGTGGGGTTCACTTACAGTAGGAAAGAATAGCTTAAATTGGGGATATGCCGAAAATGGGAAAATAGTACTCTCAGAAAAAGCACCTCCATTTCCTTATATCCGATTAGACATTAAACCTACCGATTGGCTTACTTTTAATTATATCCATGCTTGGTTAAATTCAGATCTTGTTGATACCAGCTCCAATTATGCTACATGGAGATATGAAAAATGGAGAGAGATTGATAAGTTTAGTTATATTCCAAAATTTATGGCTATGCATTCAGCTACTTTTAATATTTGGAATGGAATTGACTTCTCTATAGGTGAGTCTGCTGTATATTCTGATCAATTACAATTTGCATATCTAATTCCAATTATGTTTTTTGATCTTGTAGATGAGTACCTCAATAGAAATGATAATTATGCCGGAGCAAGTACTCAACTATTTTTAGCATTTAGTTCCAGAAATAATATTCCTAACACACATTTATATGGAAGTTTTCATGCTGATGAATTAACTCCCGAGGGATTGTTTGATCCAGCAACTCAATATTATAAATTTGCTTTTACATTTGGTGGATATGTAATCGATTTACCAATTGAAAATTTAGGAATGCGCTTAGAATATACAAAAGTTTATCCTGGTAATTATAGACATTTTATTCCTAGTTTAACCTATGAAAGCTCTTCATCTCTTTTAGGACATTGGATTGGTGATAACGGTGATTTAGTTTATGGAGCTTTAGATTACACAGTATTTAGGGGACTTAAAATTAAGTTATGGTCGCAATATATTAGAAAAGGAACAGAAGCTCATGGAAATAGAGCTTATAAAATTCAAATACCTCAACCGCCATTTCTTTTTACAGACAATATAAGAGATAGAAAAAACTATATCTATTATGGAATTGATATTAAGTATGAAATTTATCATGATATTTGGTTGAAGTTTCATTATCAGTATATTGATTATGAACAGCAAAGAGAAAAAGGAAAATATAATTCCGAATTAAATAGAGATTTATCTTTTTCTTTTGGTTACGGAATCTAGAATATAACTGACTGTTTTAATTCAAGATTGAAATTTTTCCTCAAAAAGTCTCATATTATTACACTTCACTATGTACTTTTATTAAATTAATATATATATTAAATGACTTCAATTAGAATAATTAGTGTTTTTTTAGATATTAAATAAATAAAGATAACCACTATGAAAAAAAGTATTTTATTTATACTGTTAAATTTGGTATTTACTCTTAGTATTTATGCACAAGTAGGAGCTTATGAACTAGGAGCTCAAGTTCAAAAAGGGTCTCGAAGTATATATGGAGGTTTTTACGATTACTCCAATCCTGAAGCTGTAAATATAGAAGTATCGGTATGGGGTTTTGTTAAATATCCGGGAAGGTATGTGATTCCGGATTATACTAATGTAATTGAGCTTATGTCCTTTGTTGGAGGTCCAACTGATGATTCAAATCTTGATGATTTAAGAATTTATAGGATTGATGAAAATCAGAAAGAACAAATGATACCAATAGATTTTAATGATCTAATGTGGGAAGATGATTTGGATAATAGATTTAGAAAACTTCCAACATTAAAACCTAGTGATATTTTTGTAGTTCCTGGAGAACCTAGACTTTATTTTATGGATTGGTTTAGTATTGGTCTATCGGTATTTTCCGTATTAATTTCCTTAACAATTCTCTGGGTTACAATCCAGAACCAATAAATATAAATTGGAGATATAATATTGGCAAAACAAAATTATAATTTTAATGAATTACACTATCCTAAAGATATTATGGTAGAGGAAGAAACCCATTCTATTAAGGATTATATAAATATAATAAGACAAAGACAAATTGCTGTTATGGTAATTAGTTTGTTGGTACTTATATTAGCTGTAACTTATGCATTTATTTCAAAAGATATCTATAAAGCAAGTACTGTTCTTAAAATATCCGAGCCTCAAGGTAGTATTTTGGATGCTTCGTTTTTGCCTGAGTTTGGTGGTGGAAATAAAGCCGATAGATTAATTGCAAATGAAATTGAAACAATTAAAAATATAACAATTACAGAGTTAGTTGCTAATGTTGTTATGGATTCATTCATCACAATGAATAATTCAGAAATGTTCTCTTTACTTTTAGATAAAGAGTACTTTGATGAAAATAGTGGTGGGCTGAAAGATTTTGACGATATCTTAAAAGTTTTACAAAGTAAAGTTTCAATTGAGCAGAAAAGGGGGCTTGATTTTATAGAAATTTCTGTTGAATCACCTTCTCCTAAAGAAGCTGCCTTGATTGCTAATACATATGCAACGGTTTATCAGAAATTTAATCTACTTGATAATAGAAAACAAGTTTCAAGGGTTAAAGATTTCTTATTCAATCAAAGAAACGATAAACTTAATGAGCTTGTAAAAGCAGAAGATAAATTAAAGAACTATCATTTGAAGAGTGGTGTTATAGAATTAGGAGAACAAGCAAAGGCATTAATTGAAACTATTACGGATCTTGAATCAAAAATTAATTCAACATCAGTTGAGCTTTCAATTTCAAAAGAGAATTTAAGCCAATTTAAGAAAGAGTTAAATAAAAAGAATCCTACAATATCCAATTATCTTGAAAACAAAACTAATGAACCGTATATTTTAAGACTTCAAGAGCAAATTGCAGAAAATCAGGCTCAAAAAGATATTGCACTTTCAAATGCAAGAGCTAAAGGTATTAATAATCCACAGCTTATTAAAAATTATGATGATAAACTTGCAGACTTAAAAGAAAAGCTTGAAATAAATGTTAAAGAATATCAAAATTCAATACTTGCTTCAAGTCCCGAAGAGATTAAATTATTGACTAATCAGATTTTTGAAGAGCAAGTTAAATATCAATCATTAAATGCTTCATATAAAAAGTTACAAGGATTCTTGAATGGTTATGAAGCAAGATTTGAATCATTACCGGAACGTACAATAGATTTAGCAAGATTTGAACGCGAAAAAATGGCTTATGAAAAGCTATATCTTCTACTTGAAGAAAAATACCAAGAAGCTCTAATTAACGAACAATCAACAACCGGCTCTGTCTTGGTGCTTAATTTTGCCAGAATACCAAAAGAACCTGCTAAACCTAATAGAAAATTAATTGTTTTAATAGGTCTGGTTCTTGGATTCGGATTAGCATTTGGTTATGCTTTAGTACTTAATTACTTTGATAAGAGAGTTAAAACTCCGGAAGATATTGAAGAGAAGAATATTAATTTACTTGGCTGGGTTCCCCGAGTATCAATGACCTCAGTTAATGGAAGTAAGAAAGGGACTGAATTCATTGTTGCCAATAAGGCTGATTCGGTTGCTAGTGAAGCATTTAAAGCAATTAGAACTAGAATAAGATATTCTATGGTAGAAGGAGAAGCAAAAACAATTCTTATTACTTCTTCAGCTCCGGGAGAAGGTAAATCAACAATTTCTGTTAATTTGGCGGGTAGTTTTGCTCTTGCAAATAAGAGGACAGTAATTATTGATTGTGATTTAAGAAAACCTAGAGTGCATAATATATTTAATGAAAAGAGGTTCCCAGGTTTTACAGATTATTTTATAGGACGAGCAACTTTAGAAGAAATTGAAAGAAAAACAGATATAGATAATTTATCTTTAATTACTGCGGGTACTATACCTCCTAATCCTTCAGAGATCTTGGATTCCAGAGGAATGAAATCATTCTTAAATAAACTTGCTAATGAATATGATGTGGTGATTGTCGATTCGCCACCAGTTCTTACAGTTACTGATGCTGAAATTCTTTCTAGATTAGTTGATGAAACAATTCTTGTAGTATCAGCTAATTCAACGGATTCGGATTTGATGAATAAATCTGTAACATTGCTTAAAAATGGTGACAATAGTTCATTTGTTGGGGCTCTCTTAAACAAATTTGATGTGCAAAATAGTTATGGCTCTTATTATAAATATGCTTATACCTATGCTAGGAATGGAAAAGCTAATGCTAATAAGAATGGTAAGTCAAAAAAGGTGAAAGATGTACTAAGTTAGAAATTAATAAAATACTTGTAATATAAGTTGAAAGGTGTTCTAATTTAAATTGGGATGCCTTTTTTATTATATAATTATTGGATGTTTAAGAATGTTTTAGTTATAGGTGAAAGAATATAACTAAAATGAATTATATTCTGAATGATAAATTCATAGTAGGCTTATTTATAAAAAAATGTCTATAAAGCAAGTAGACTTAATAAATTTTTAAGTCTACTTGCTTTATTTTATCAAAAATAAAACTATAAATTTATTATGTAAGTAATACAAAAGAGGTTAAAATTATTAATACATAAATTGAACCTAAGCTAATTAATGCAAATTTACGTCTTTTTTGCTCTTGTTGAAAATTTAACTCTTCTTCTTCAAGATTCTTACTCACAAAATCTTTGACTTGTTCCTCTTTTAAGTAATCTTTGTTAATGTAAGTAATATTTTCCAATTTTTTACCCCTTGTCCTATTTTTCTTTAGTTAATAATTTTATAATTGTTAGGTAATTCTCTATAAACTAAATTAATTTAAAGACTTCCTAAAATTACAGAAGAAAGTATAATTTCCAACTCACTCATCTGATATCCTCTAATTAGTTATACAACATTATCGCAAAAAAATGCTATTACTTTAGTTAGTATCATAACTTAACAAATTATTTTTATTATTTTAAAGATATAAAAAATATTAAGTTGTTACAAGCAAATAAGTTAACAAAATAATATAAAGTAAAAAATAAGATGAATTATATAACTCAAAGTAAATGTATTAATATTTTTTTTGATATATATCACACAATTAGTAGAATTATTTAGCTTTTGTCAAGCTAAAATATATAACAACATACTGGTTATTAAAAATTATTTCTAATGCTGAAATTTGTAAGAATTTTGTTGAATAATAAAAAATAATTTTAGAAATATCTCTTGACTTACATACATACATGGATGTATATTTGTTGTGTTGTTTTATTATAATATTAAACAAAATGAGACGAACAAAAGAAAAAGCGGAACAGACAAGACAGCACATTTTGGAGGCTGCAATAAAAGTAATGAATGAGCGGGGAATTGCTTTAACTCGTTTTGAAGATATTGCTAAAGAAGCAAATGTAACTAGAGGAGCAATCTATCACTACTTTAAAGGAAAAAATGAAATTCTTTTTGCTATACATAACGATATGAAAAAACAAGTAATGGAGTTATTTAAAAGGCATATTTCTGAAAAAGTAGATCCGTTTGTAAGTCTAAAAAATGGTTTAAAAGAAATATTAACAACGTTTGAGAATGACGTAAAATATAGAGCTATTGAAGAACTATTTATGAAGGCGGAGTTTACTTCTCTTTTGAGACAAAATAAAGATTTGTATTCTCTCTTTAAAAAAGAACGTGAAGAAACCATTAGTGATATTCTTGAACTTGTTAAAAGTGGACAAGAGTTTGGTTCAATTAGAAAAGATATTGTTGCAAATAATATCGTTTTTTCTATAATGGCTTTTTATGTTGGTTTTGTTACTGTTTCATTTGTTGGATCAGGAAAATTTGCTGGAGAAGGACTAATTGATGATTATATAGACGTTTTACTAAACGGGATCTTAAAAAAATAGATTTTTATGTTCATATATGAATGTAAATGGTTTTATTAAATAGGAGAAATAATGAAAAAAACATTTAAAACTTTGATATTATTTGGTATTTCGATGTTTCTGTTTTCAGCTTGTGGAGATGAACAAGTTGAGCAAAAAAATATGGAACAAATTTACAAGGAAGAAGGAATACCTGTTAAAGTAAAAAAACTTAAAAAAGGAAGCTTTAAAAAAGAATTGACATATAATACATATTTAAGTGGAATTAAAGAATCGGCTGCCAGCGCAATGGTTGGTGGAAGAATTGAAAAAGTTTTAGTAAAAGTTGGCGATTTTGTGAAGAAAGATCAAGTGCTAATTACTTTTCCTATAGATAATCCGTCTGCACAATATTTTCAAGCAAAAGTGGCTTATGAAAATTCTAAGAATACTTATGAAAGATATAAAAAACTTTTTGATGTTGGCGGAATTTCAGCTCAGGATTTAGATAATGTAAAAACGCAATATGAAGTTAACAAAGCTAATTGGGATACAATACAGAAAATGGTAAAAGTTTTAGCACCAATTTCCGGTTATGTAACAAAAATAGCTGTTAAAGAATCTGATAATGTAAGAAAAGAAACTCTTTTAGCAACAATTGCTGATTTAAGAAAATTAAAAGCAAGTATACAAGTTGCTGAAGATGAAATTAATGATGTTATTGTGGGTACAAAAGCAATCGCTGTTTGGCAGGGAAATAAAATAGAAGGTAAAGTTACTCAAGTTGATATGGCTATGAATCCTATGACACAATCATTTAATGCAGATATTGTTTTTAATAATTCCGATAAAAGAATGAAGGCAGGTGTAACTGCGGACATTACTATTTTAGGTGGAGAAAGTACAGATGCAATTACTATTGAAAGAAAAAACTTAATTAAAAAAGGTGATGATTATTATGCCTTTATAATAAATGGAAATAAGGCTGTTGAAAAGAAAGTTAATATTGGAAAAAGTAGTGGAATTTATACTGAAGTAATTAGTGGTCTTAACGAAGGTGATCTTTTAATTGTTGAAGGGCAGATGTTCTTAGAAAATAATGCAATTGTTAAGGTTATTAAATAGGAGAATTTAGGAATGATTATTTCAGATCTATCTATAAAAAGACCAATAATGATGTCGATGTTTTTATTAGTATTGGTTCTGTTTGGTGGGATTTCTTACACCTCATTAAATATTGATTTAATGCCTGATGTTGATATTCCTTTTATTACAATTCAAACGGTTTATCCAGGTGCTGGTCCAAAAGAAATTGAAACCCAGATAACTAAAAAAATTGAGGATGCTGTTTCAAGTGTTAGTCAAATTAAATCTATTACATCATACTCTTTGGAAGGTGCCTCGTTTGTAATTATTGAATTTGCACTTGATAAAGATGTAGATATTGCAAACCAGGAAGTTAAAGACAATGTAGATGAAATTTTAGCAAGCTTGCCTAATGATTCAGAAGCTCCTGTTGTAAAAAAGTTTCAAGTAGGAGCTAAGCCAATAGTTGATTTGGTATTGGAAGGCAATATGGATCCAATTCAGTTGTATGAGCTTGCCGATAAAACTTTGAAAGATAGATTTTCTCAAATTGCTGGTGTTGCTAGTGTTAATATTACAGGTGGACAAGAGAGAGAAATTAAAGTTGAACTTGATAACAGAGTTGTATTCCAAAATGGAATATCTTTAACTCAACTTTCTCAAATACTTGCTTCACAAAATATAGATATTCCGGGTGGACAATTCCAAAATTCTTCTCAAGAATATTCTTCTCGTGTAAAAGGAAAATTCAAAACAATACAAGAATTAAAAGAACTTGAAATTCCAACTATTGGAGGTAAAAAAAGATTAGATAGAATAGCAAAAATAAGTGATTCGGGAAAAGAGGTAAGAGTAAGAAGTACTTATTATGATGGAATTACAAAAGAGAAAGCTAATAATATAGTATTACTTTCTATAATGAGAGCTAATGACGGTAATACTGTTGAAATGGCTAAAGATATTAAAAAAATTATTCCTGAATTAAATGAAGAATTACCAGCTGGTGTTTATATAAAACTGGTAAAAGATAAATCATTATTTATAAACTCATCGGTTGAAGATACACTTACAACTATTGCTTTCGGTGTATTACTTACAGCATTGGTTTTATTGTTTTTCTTACATGATTTAAGATCTACACTTATTGCAGCTTTATCCATGCCATTTTCAATTATTTCTACTTTCTTATTATTAGATGCTTCGGGATTTTCTATTAACATAATGTCTTTAATGGGATTATCAACATCGGTTGGTATTTTGGTTGCTAACTCAATTGTGGTGTTGGAAAATATTTTTAGACATAAAGCAATGGGGAATAATAAACGAGAAGCTGCCGGTAAAGGTACTTCGGAAGTTGTTATTGCTGTTTTAGCATCTGCAATGACAAATATTGTAGTGTTTATTCCAATTGCTACTATGTCATCATTAGTTGGACAGTTTTTTAAAGAATTTGCTTGGACAGTAACTTATGCAACAATATTTTCAATTATTGTTTCATTTACACTTACTCCAATGCTAGCTTCAATAATTCTACCGGATAAAGATACAAAGAAACATAAGATTGGAGATTGGCTTGAAAGTATGTTCAAGTCTTGGGAGAAATCGTATCAAAAAATTCTTGGTATGGTCATAAAAAATAGACTAACAAGTGGTATAACCGTTTTGACTTCTGTTGTACTTTTTGGATTAAGTTTTTTTGTTGCTGCTCAACTTAGTCCCGAATTCTTTCCAGCATTGGATGAAGGGAAAATTAATATTGAATTAGAATTACCTCAAGGTTATAATTTAGATAAGACAGCAGATTTATTGAATAATATAGAAGCAAGAATTAAAAAGCATAAAGAAGTTAAATATGTTTTAACCCAATTGGGTAAAATTAGTGATCTTGATAAAGGATCTAATTTAGCATTGTTAAAAGTTGAACTTGTAGATGCTGAATTAAGATCTATTAAAACTACAGAAATGGTTACTCAATTAATACAAGACCTTTCAAATGTTCCAAATGCAATGATTAGAGTTGTTGCTTCTTCTTCAGTTGGTGGCGGTGGAGCACCAATTACTTTCTATCTTCAAGGACAAGATTTAGCTAAGCTTGAAGAAATAAAAACAGAGCTTTACAGTAAAATTAAAGATATTCCCGGATTAACCAACCTAAATACAAGTTCTAGAACAGGTAAACCGGAAATTACTATATATCCAAATAGAGTAAAAATGGCTAATGCTGGTCTTTCTATTTATCATCTAGCTATGACCTTGAGAGCTAGTATGGAAGGTTTAACTACAACAAGATATTCTGATCAAGGTGAAGAATATGATATTCGTATTTCATTAACAGATGAGTCTGTTGATTCTCCGGAGAAAATAGCAAATTTAACAGTAGTTTCTCCAACCGGAAGATATAAAATGAGTCAGTTGGCTGATATAAAATTTACAGATGGATATAGTAGAATTCTACACAGAGATAAAGCTAAAACCATAGAGTTTACAGGTAGTTTTTTAGAAGGTTATGCACTTGGTGATATTACCAATACTATAAATGAAGAAATAGATAAACTAGATTTGAAAGGCGGCTATTCGGTAAAATGGTCTGGTGATGCAGAAATGATGATGGAAGCAATGTTGGATATGGGATTTGCATTTTTACTTGCTTTTGTATTAACATATATGCTTTTAGCTGCAATTCTAGAAAGCTTTACTCAGCCGCTTATGATTCTTGGTACAATTCCACTTGCAATGATTGGAGTATTTATTGGTTTGTATGTAACTGGATTAAATCTTAGTGTGATGGCAATGCTTGCCATTGTAATGCTAATTGGAATTGTGGTTAACAATGCTATTTTAATTTTAGATTACACAAATATATTGGTGAAAAAAGGAATGAAAGTTAGAGACGCATTGCTTGAAGCGGCTCCAACAAAATTAAAACCAATTCTAATGTCAACTATAGCAATTATATTAGGAATGGCTCCTATGGCATTGGGAATTGGTTCAGCGGGTAAAGAATTTAGACAGCCAATAGGAGTTGTAAGTATTGGTGGTTTAATTACATCTGGAATTTTAACATTATATGTTATTCCGGCAATTTATGAGCTGGTTCATAGAGAAAAGAAGGCTGTTGAGGTGAAAAATGAAAAATAAAATATTAATTGTAGTTTCACTTTTATTGTTCGGTCAGAATTTATTTGCACAAGAATATGATATAAATAAATTTCTTGAATTAGTGGAAAAAAATAACAAAGATATTTTAATAGCAGTTAAAGATTTAGACATTGCAGAAACTCAAGATGCAATGGCACGAGCGGGAGCATTTCCTTTTATAGCAGCATCCGCAGGTTATAATCGCAATCTGAAAGAAGCATATATGTATTTTAATGCAAATGATCTAAATCCTCAAGCTCCAAATGTAATTTCAAAATTTGCTATAAATTATAAAAATGAATTTTCAGTTGGTGCTATAGTTAATCAACAAATTTTTAATTGGTCTGTATTTAATGCTATTAAGGCAGCAAAGCAGTATGAAAAACTTACAGATCATGCTTTTGATGCAACGAGAAAAGGAGTTGTTAACGGAAGTAAAAAAGCATTTTATCAAACCTTATTATTAAGAGAAATCTGGCAGGTAAATAAGGAATCAGAAAAAAATGCTCATGAAAACTATCTTGATCTTAAAAAGAAATTTGAAATTGGTTTAGTTTCGGAGCTTGATTTATTACAAGCAGAGGTAAGATGGCAAAATTATATTCCTGAACTTACTAAAGCTGAAAGAAATTATCATTTAGCATTAAATAGCCTTAAAACTTTAGCAGGATTAAAATATGATAAACCATTTGAAATTGTTGGTGAGTTAAAAGTTCCTAATAAAAAAATAGTAAAGGTTGAAATGGCTGATGTTCTGAATAATAGATCGGATTACAATGCAATGGTTTGGGAAAGAAAGCTAAGGGAATCCAATGTAAAAGTTGAATGGTCCGGACATATGCCATCACTTTCTGCAAGTTTATCATATCGTTATTCATCCATGTCAGATGAATTTAAGTTTGAAAGAGAAAATAACTATCTTATAGCAGGATTAAATTTACAAATTCCAATTTTTAGTGGAGGTTTGACTAGTGCAAAAGTACAAAAAGCGCAAATAGAAGTTGACCAAGCAAATTTGAGGATTGCTAAATTTGAAAATGAGATTTTTACAGAAATCCAGAATCTTGAATTGAAACTTCAAGAAGCTGAAAAAAGAATTTCTTCTGCTGAATCAACATTTAAAACTGCTAAGAAAGCTTTTGGTATTTCTGAAATAATGTTTGAAAATGGTCTTGCAACACAATTAGAATTAAAAGATGCAAGACTTGGTTATGACCAAGCAAAACTAAATTATTATGCTGCTGTTTATGAGCATTTAGAAGCTTATTTTGATTGGGAATTAGCTGTTGGAATTATGGAATAATTACCTTTAGTTGGAAAAATTGTGTATTATAATAAAATTAATGAAAAATAGACCTTAGCTTAATGAAATTATCTAGTGTAACAAAGTACAAATTAAAAGAGATGGGAAAGATTCTCATCTTTTTTATTATACTAGGCATAATAGGAACAATAGTTAGTTTACGTTCGGGAGATTTCCCTGTAGTAAGGGGAATGGTAGCAATTTTAATTTTTGGCTTAATTACAGCTTTTCATGAAATAGTAGTTATACCTAGATTATCAAAATATAATTTTTTAATAAATTTTATTTTATCAATTATATTCTACTTTATTACCTTTTCCTCTGTAATTGTAGCTTTAGGATATGCTACTCAAGTTTATAAGAATGGAAAAACCTGGAATCAGGCTTTCCAAATAGACTACTACAAGATTTTTCCGGATGGTATTGGTCAGATAATGTTGATGTTGGGAATGGCTATTACCATAATTGTAATTATTCGATTTTCAAATATAATGTTAGGGCAGGGAGTTTTATTCAAATATCTTTCAGGAAGATACCTTAGACCCCGAAATGAAGAAAGAATATTTATGTTCTTAGATCTTAAGTCTTCTACTGCAATTGCAGAGAAATTAGGGCACGAAAAGTATAGTAATTTCTTAAAAGATTTCTTCAATAAATTAGATGAAGTAATATTGGAAACTGAAGGATATTTATTTCAATATGTTGGTGATGAAATAGTAATGATTTGGAATTACAAAAAAGGATTTAAAAATAATAATATTTTAAGATTTTATACAATGGTTAAAAAAGTTATTGAAAATTCGAAAGAAGAATTCCTAGAAAAATATGGAATTGTACCAGAATATAAAGCCGGAATACATGGAGGACTAGTTTCTATTACTGAGGTTGGTTCTATCAGAAAATCAATTGCGTATCATGGCGATCCAATAAATACAGCATCAAGAGTTTGTGCAAAATGTAAAGAACTTGATAAAGAATTATTAATTTCTCAAGATATTTATGATAATATAATATCTCAAAATGGATTTAATTTTGAATATTTGGGAAATTTTATACTTAAAGGCAAAAAAAATAAACTTGGTTTATACAGCATAAATTAAAATTTATAACCTAACCTTAAAGATTTACTCTATAGTTTTCATTAATCAATAAAAATGTGTAAAAAAACTTGTCAATAACATATTTTTTTTTGAAAATTACACCCAAAATTAAATTTTTTAATTTGAGTTATATCACAGAATTCTTAATAAGAATATTTTATTTTGATAGCAAATTAATTTACCTTAATATTCTTAATTCTTGATTAGATATAACAATATCAGTTAAATTTTTTAACAAAACGTTTTTTAAATGCCAAAAATTTTAGTAATAGATAGTGATCCTAGAATTAGGGAAGTTCTTAATGTTGATCTTAAAGAAATTGGTTATATTGTATATTTAGCTTCTAATGGTAATGAAGGATTAGAAATTGTTGAGAATTTTAATCCTGATATTGTAATATGTGATTTAATCTTTCCTGATGATAGCGGTCTTGGTGTTCTTGGAAGAATAAAAGAGTATAATAGTTTTATTAAAGTGATTTTACTAACAGCCTGTTCTGATATGTCTAAGATAATGAAAGCAATGGAGATAGGGCTATTTGACTATTTAGAAAAACCTTTAAAATTAGATCAACTAAAACTGAAAATATCTAGAGCTCTTGAAATACAGCACATAAGTCAACATTTAAAATCATATATAAACTCAGAATCAGAAGAATATAAATTAGAAAATAGCCTTGTTGGTAGAACTCCGGTAATGAGAAACATTGCCAATTATATTGAACAACTTTCAATGAATAGGGTTTCAGTTTTAATTACAGGAGAAAGTGGTACCGGTAAACAGTTGATTGCAAAAACTATACATTTTACAGGGATTTCAAAAAAACATCCTTTTATTTCTGTTAATTGTTCAGCTTTGCCAGAGAAATTATTAGAAAGTGAGTTATTTGGGCATGCAAAAGGTGCTTTTCCTGAAGCAATAAGAGAAGAGAAGGGGAAAATTGAATTAGCAAATGAAGGCACAATTTTTATAGATGAAATTTCAGAACTTTCTCTTCAACTACAAAATAAACTATTAAAAGTACTTAATGAGAGAGAATTTGTAAAAGTTGGTGGTAAACATTCAATACCTATGAAAGCTAGAATTTTAGTAGCTAGTAATAAAAATATTGAAGCGCTTGTTAAGAAAGGTCGTTTTATAGAAGACTTATATAATAGATTAAAAGTGTTTAAAATTGATCTTCCTCCACTTAGAGAAAGAAAAGCCGATATACCAATTATAGTTACACATTTTTTAAGAAAAATTAATAATGAACTTCATAAAAATGTTAAAAAAGTTTCCATTGAAGTTATGGAATTTTTACAAGATTATGATTGGCCTGGAAATGTAAGAGAGTTAGAAAACACTTTATATCTAGCTATTGTTTTATCAAATAATGATGTATTATTAAAAGAGCATATTCACATTAATCATAGTTATTCTGAACCAATAAATTCAGAAAATTTGATGAGCTTAGAAGAAATTGAAAAAAGACATATTTTAAAAATTTTAGATATAGTGAATGGTGATAAGAATATTGCAATTAAAATATTAGGAATTTCTAAACCAACGCTATATAGTAAATTGAAAAAGTACAACTTGTTTAATGGGAATATTCAATAATATAAAAATTTTAAGATAAATAAAAAATCAGTGAGTTTGGTGTGTAGTAGAAAATAAATTTAAAAATGGTTTTTACAAAACTTTGTTTTAGTAGGAGTGTGTTTGTGTAATGATAAAAGATGTGGTCTCTTTTATAATATCGGGGAAAAAGTTTGTAGCGGATTTTCAGAAAACACCGATTATTCTTTCGGCAGAAGAATTTATTGATGTAAAACTGTCAAATAATGAAAGTATACCTCGAAAATTTAAGTTTGAAAATGTTGATGTAGAAATACTTGATATTTCCTCTCAACTTGGTGTTAAGAATGTTGAGTTAACAAAGTTATCTAAAATTTTAGTTGGAGAAATTGATAATAAGTTGTTTGGAGTTCTTGTTGATAGTGTTATTGAAATAATTAATTTGAACGATGATTTAACACATCAGGTTAAGGAAAACCAATCGCAAGAATTATTAAAAAAAGAAGTATTTGTTGAAATATCAGGAGAAAGATTAAGATTCCTAGATATTTATGATTGTGAAAGAAAAAATGTTTCTAACTTTAAAAGGAATACAAATGTCTAACAATATTACCAAGTTATTGAACAATATAAATAAAACAGATCCATTATTTGTCGATATTTTACTTGAAAGAGAAAATATTTCAAATGATCAAAAAGCTTTTACCTTTGTATCAGGCTCCGGAAGTGAAACACTATCTTATTCTCAACTAAATAAAAGAATAAAAAGCTTAGCGGCATATTTACAACAAAGTGGTCTCAAAGGTGAGAGGGCTTTACTTTTATATCCTCCCGGATTTGATTATATAATTGGATACTTTGCCTGTTTATTTGCCGGAGTAATAGCAGTTCCGGTATATCCACCGGAAGAAACAAGAATGGAGAAAACATTGCCAAGACTTGAAGCAATAGCAAAAGATTCCAATGCTAAAATTGCTTTATCAACAGTTGAAATTAAAAATCAAGTTGAGGAATGGCGCAAAAATTTAAAGTTAAATAATGTTCAAACTATTGAAAATTCTACTACCTCTGAATTTTTATTTCGATTAAAAGACATACTTGATATTTCATGGATAGCTACTGATGATTTTAAAGATGAAATTGATGAACAATGGATTTATAATGAAGCAAAAGATACAGATATTGCTTATTTACAATACACATCTGGTTCAACAGGTGTTCCTAAAGGTGTAATGATTTCTCATAAAAACTTAGTGCATAATACAGGTGTTATATTTAATGGATTTGAACTTGATAGAGATGAATTTGAAGGTGTGTTGTGGTTGCCAATATATCATGATATGGGATTAATTGGTGGAATATTAACTCCATTATTATCCGGATATCATACAACATTACTTTCCCCAATTGATTTTCTTAAGCGTCCTTTAAGATGGTTACAGCTTATAAGTGATAAAAAAGATGTTCAAATAGCTAGTGGTGGGCCTAATTTTGCTTATGATTTATGTATTAGAGGTACAACTCCGCAAAGGAGAGCTGAATTAGATCTTTCTAATTGGAGATTAGCTTTTACAGGAGCTGAACCAGTTAGAGCTGAAACAATGAATGAGTTTGCAAAAGTTTTTGAAGTTTCGGGATTCAAGAAATCTGCTATAAATCCTTGTTATGGTTTGGCTGAAGGAACTCTTATGGTTTCCGCAAGTAGGAATGATAAAGGTATGGTTATAAATTCATTCTTAAAAGAAGAATTAAAGAATAATAGAGCTGTAATTGGTAAAGATGATAATAATGAAGACTTAATAAAACTTGTAAGTTCTGGTAGAAAGACTCACAAAGGAGAAGTTAGAATTGTAAATCCTGAAACTCATGAGGTTTGCAAAGATGGTGATATTGGTGAAATTTGGTCTCAAACAGAAAGTAATGCCAGTGGGTATTGGAAAAAATCTGAATTATCAGATGAAATTTTTAATGCACATACTGCTGATACAAAAGAAGGTCCATTTTTAAGAACAGGTGACTTAGGATTTTTACTTGGGGGAAATCTCTATATAACCGGAAGATTGAAAGATTTGATTATTATTAGGGGAACTAATCATTATCCTCAAGATATTGAATTTACTGCTGAGAATTCTAATAAATTATTAAGAGCTGGAAGTATTGCTGCATTTGCTATTGAAAAAGATAATGAAGAAAAATTAGTTATTGTTATTGAAGCTAGAGCAAAAAAAGATGTTGATTGGCTGAATGTAGTAAAAGATATTAAGGATTCTGTATTAAAGTCTCATAATATAATTGCTGATACTATAGTTTTAATTAAACCTAGAACAATATTTAAGACTTCAAGTGGTAAAATAAGAAGAAATGCAACAAAGCAGGCATTTTTTGATAATACCTTAGAAGTAATTTTTGATTCGCGAAATTCTAGTTCCCAAATTGTAGATAATAATCAAGAAAATGAAAAGATTGAAACACCAAAACAAACAGTTGTAGCAAATAGTGGAGAAATTGTAAACTTATTAGTAGAGAAACTTTCTGAAGAATTAAAAATTTCTAAGAATGAAATTGATTTAAATGCTCCTTTTACAAGTTTTGGGTTAGACTCTGCCAAGAGTGTTCAATTGGTAGGTCAATTAGAAGAAATTGTTGGTAAAGAATTGGAAGCAACTATTTTATGGAATTATCCATCAATAAATAAATTAGCAGACTTTCTTTCAAATAATAATGTTCAAGCTTCCCAAGAGAGTATTTCAGAAAAAAAATCTGATTCAGATTTGACTGATGAAGATATTAATAAAATGACGGATGAAGAAGCCGAAGCATTACTATTAAAAAAATTAAATTCAGATGATTTGGATATTTAAGTATGAATAATAATGCAGCAAATAAGCCGTCTCCAATTAAGCAAGCCTTACTTGCTATAAATAAGATGCAAAAAAAAATAAAGCAAACTGAGGCACAAAAGAATGAACCAATAGCTGTAATTGGTATGAGTTGTAGATTTCCTAAAGCAAATAATCTAGAAGAATTTTGGGAACTAATAAGTAATAAAAAAGATGGAATAATCGAAGTTCCAAAAGATAGATGGGATATTGAAGAATATTATGATTCCAAACCCAATACACCGGGTAAAATTATAACACGTTATGGTGGTTTCATTAATGATTTTGATAAATTTGATGCACAGCTATTTGGTATATCTCCTCGTGAAGCAGAAAAAATGGATCCTCAACAAAGAGTTTTATTAGAGGTTGCTTGGGAAGCTTTAGAAGATGCCGGAATAAAAATTAAAAACCTTGCCGGAAGTAAAACCGGTGTTTTTGTTGGTATTAGTACAAATGATTATTCTTTTGTACAACAGCAAAATTCTAATGGTGATCTAAAAATGATTGATGCGTATCAAGGAAGTGGAAATGCATCAAGTATTGCTGCTAACAGGCTTTCATACTTTTTTGATTTACAAGGACCAAGTATTTCACTTGATACAGCATGTTCATCTTCTCTTGTTGCTATAAATATGGCATGTCAAAGTTTAAGAGCAAATGAATCTAATTTAGCTCTTGCTGCCGGTGTTGGTTTACTTCTTTCTCCACATGCTTCAATTACTTTCTCGCAAGCTAATATGCTTTCTCCAGATGGAAGATGTAAGACGTTTGATAGTGAAGCTAATGGCTATGTAAGAGGTGAAGGTGCGGGTGTTGTTGTATTAAAAAGACTTTCTGATGCAATTAAAGATAAAGATAATATTCTAGCGTTAATAAAAAGTTCGGCTGTTAATCAGGATGGAAAAACGAACGGATTAACTGCACCAAATAGTTTATCACAAGTTAATGTTATAAACGAAGCTTTAAAAAAGGCGAATTTGAAACCGGAAGATATAGGATTTATTGAGACACATGGAACAGGAACAATTTTAGGGGATCCTATTGAAGTACAGGCACTTGGAATGGTAATGAAAGATAGAAGTATAGATAATAAATGTTATCTAGGTGCTGTAAAAAGTAATATTGGACATCTTGAAGCTGCTGCTGGAGTTGCAGGGTTCATTAAAACTGTAATGGTTTTAAAAAATAAGAAAATTCCACCAAATGCTAATTTTAATAAAATTAGTCCACATATTCCTATTGACCAATTACCTTTTGAAATTCCTTTAGAAAATATTAAGTGGAAGAAAAAAGGGAATCCAAGATATGCCGGAGTTAGTTCATTTGGATTTGGTGGAACTAATGCACATATAATTCTAGAAGAAGCAGAAGAAAGTGTTTTAGAAAAAAATGAAATTGAAAGACCGTCTAATATTTTATGTCTTTCTGCAAATGATGAAGATTCGTTAAAAGAAATTTCCTCAAATTATGCTGATTTCTTAGAACATCAAAATGATAAATCAATTTCAGATATTTGTTTTACAGCAAATTCTTATAGAAATATATTGGTAGAAAAAATTGCTATTCCATTTAGTTCTAAAGATAAATTGATAGAGAGTTTACGAAATTATAGTAAAGACAATGATTGTTTTGACGTATTAATGACAGATGAAAGTTTTGATAAAAATAAAATCGCGTTTTTATTTACCGGTCAAGGTTCGCAATATGTAGATATGTCAAAAGAATTGTATGAGACTCAGCCAATATTTAAACAAGAGTTAGATTTATGTTTTAAACTATCAGAAAAATATTTGAGGGAACCTCTCAACGAAATTATTTTTGCTAAAGAAGAAAAATCAGCTTTAATTAATGAAACAGAATTTACTCAAACTGCGTTATTTGCAATTGAATATTCACTTGCCAAAATGTGGATGTCTTGGGGAATAAAGCCTGATTATTTAATTGGACACAGTATTGGTGAATATGCCGCAGCTTGTATTTCTAATATTATAAGTTTAGAAAATGGTATAAAGCTTACTGCATTAAGAGGTCGATTAATGCAAGCACTTCCTAAAATAGGTAGTATGGCGGTAATATTTTCAGATCTAAAAACAGTTGAAAATTTGATTGCTAATAATAAGGATAAGGTTTCAATTGCTGGAGTAAATGGTCCGAATAATATAGTTATTTCAGGTGAGACAAATGCTATTAATGATATTATATCAATTTTTGAACAAAAAAATATTATTGTAAGAAAATTAAAAGTTTCTCATGCATTCCATTCTGTTTTAATGGATCCAATTCTAGATGAATTTAGATCAATTGCATCAGAAGTAGAATACAATACACCAAACATTCCTATTGTTTCAAATCTTACAGGAAAAATAATTAATGAAGATATTCCCGATGCAGATTATTGGACGAAACATATAAGAGAAGCAGTTAGATTTGAAAACGGCATGAAGGAATTGGAAGATTGTGGATGTAATGTATTTATTGAAATTGGTCCGCATCCTGTACTAACTGGGATGGGTAAAAAGTGTATTCCTAATACTAAGGGTTTGTGGTTATCTTCTCTAAAAAGGAATGATGCTGATTGGATGATTATCTTAAATAGTTTAGGAAACTTATTTGTTAATGGAATTACTCCTAACTGGGAAGCTTTTGATAGTGTCTATTATAGAAGAAAAATGCAATTGCCAAAGTATCAATTTAAGAAAGAAAGATTTTATGCTGATTCAAATAAAGGTGTTGGTAATTCAAGTTTGGCAAATATAGATGTAAGTGAATTGAGATGTGTAATCTCAAAGAATGATAAGAATAAGGTTTTAGTCGTTAATAAAAATAATGAATTACTACTTGATCTTTCAGGTATTAAACTTGAAGAAAATCTATCACTAGAAGAGATAGATAAATTACTAAAGCCCACTACCAATGTAGAAGAAGATAAAAATTCCTCTAATAATAAAAATATAAACCCTGAGGAAATTTCTCTAGATGACTTACTCTTACGCTCAAGCGAAGAACAAGAAAAAATAATAGAGACTGAATTAAGACGAGAGATTGGCAAGGTATTACGACTTAATACTAAAAGAGTTGATCCAAATAAATCAATTACACACTTAGGTCTTGATTCAATAATGGCGATTGAATTAAAAAATAATCTTGAGAATAAATATAAAGTAGCAATACCTATAGCCGAACTTATTAAAGGTATATCGGTTAAAGAAATTGCAAAGATTATTACAGAACATTTTAAGCAAGATGAAAGTGATATAATAAAACTAGAGCATATAGAAAATACCCAAAATGAATTTGATTTGTCTTATGGTCAAAATGCTATGTGGTTTCAACATCAGATGGCACCCAAAAGTATTTTTAATCCTACTTATGCAATAAGAATTAAATCTAAATTAGATGTTGAAAAGTTTAAGAATGCTTTTCAAACGGTTATCGATAGACATCCGGTGTTGAGAAGTACGTATCATTTTATTGATGGAAAACCAATTCAGAGAATTAATGAATCAATGGAATTGCCATTTTCAATTTATGATTGTTCTTCATTATCTGAAGATGAAGTAAATAAAAAAGTTGAAGAGCAAGCAAATATAGTATTTGATATTAAAAATGGACCTTTAATAAAAACTAATTTATTTTTACTAAGTGAAACTGAATCTATATTTTTAATTTCTTCACATCATATTGCAGTAGATTTTTGGTCGCAAGCAACCTTGGTTAGTGAAATTAGTCAATTATACGCAGATTCTGACGAAGAAAAACTTCCAAAATTAGAGTATACTTATTCTGACTTTACTGAATGGCAGAAAAAATTCTTAGCAAGTGAACAAGGAAAGAAACAACTTGAATATTGGGAATCTAAATTAAATAATGAAATCCCGAATTTAGATTTACCAACATCTAAAGTTCGTAAACCAACACAAACTTTTAATGGAGCTTCGCTAACAAAAGATTTTAATATTGAACAAATTGCAAAATTAAAAGAAATCTGTTCAAATAATAATAGTACGCTATATATGATGCTGTTTACTATATTCAAAGTTTTACTATATAAGTATACACATCAAAATGATATAATTGTTGGTACTCCAACTACTGGTCGAAGTTTATCCGAGTTGAAGGATATTGTTGGTTATTTTGTAAATCCAATTCCTATTAGAACTAACTTAAATGGGAATGAATCTATATTGGATATTCTTGATAAAGTTAAAGATAATGTTTTATCCGGTTTAGAAAATCAAGATTGTCCTTTCAATCTTATTGTAGAAAAAGTTAAGCCGGAAAGGGAAGCTAGCAGAACACCAATATTTCAGGTTATGTTTGTTTATCAAAAAGCGCATGTATTAAGTGAAGAAGGACTATCGGAATTTGCTGTCGGTAAACAAAATGCTTCTATGCAGCTTGGTGAATTACCTATTGAAACATATAACTTAAAAGAAAATAAATCAGCTTTTGAAATAACACTTTTAATGGCAGAAACTGAAACCGGAATTTCTGCAACTGTTACTTATAATACAGATTTATTTAGTCCAAGATTTATCGAAGAATTGTTAAATCATTTTGATAGATTGGTTGATATTACTAATGAAGATGTAACTAAAAAGCTTTCGGAAATTAATTTAGTTGGTGATGGTATTGATGAAGAGATAACTACCCAAAATAGAAAGTTGAACTTTGTTCATAAAGATTTTGAAGATGTAGCCTTAAACACTCCTGATAAAGTAGCTATACAATTTAAAAATAATGTTCTAAATTATTGTGAATTAAATAATTCGGCAAATCAATTAGCTCATTTCTTACTGAGTAAAGATTTGAAACCCGAATCAAGAATTGGGGTGTTTGTTGATAGATCCTTAGAAATGATTACTACTGTAATCGCAGTTATGAAAGCTGGATATGTTTATGTGCCAATTGATACAACCTATCCACAGGAGAGAATTGAAAGTATAATTACAGATGCTAAGATTGAAGTGATTATTTCTGACAAACTCAATTGTAATAAACTTGAAGAGTTTGATTCTAAAATTATTTGTTTAAATAAAGAGAAAGAAACTATAAGCAGTTTCTCAACAGAAAATCCAAATGTTGAGTTAGATCAATTAAGTTTGGCATATTCAATTTATACATCTGGTTCTACAGGGAAACCCAAAGGTGTATTGTTAACTCATATTGGTTTGAGTAATTTAGTAGAAAATCAAACGAGAATTTTTGATATTAAAAGCGAAAGTAAAGTACTACAGCTTGCTTCTTTAGGTTTTGATGCATCAGTTTCAGAAATATTTACAGCTTTAGTAAAAGGTGCTACTTTACATCTTATAAGTCAGGATATTTTATTATCAGGATCATCACTTATTAATGAAATTAATGATAAAGAAATTTCTGTTGCAACAATTCCTCCTTCCTTATTGGCAGTTGTTCCAAAAGAAGAATTATCTTCGTTGAAAACTTTAGTTTCTGCTGGAGAAGCTTGTAAGAAAGATATAATTCAAAAATGGGCAGATGAAAGAAAATTTGTAAATGCATATGGTCCAACTGAATCTACAGTATGTGCTACAACTTACAATGTTCCTCATGATATAGTTGAAGAGAATATACCAATTGGTTCAGCAATAGATGGTATTAAAGTCTATATATTAGATGAATATATGAATAGAGTTCCAATAGGTGTTTCAGGGGAGTTGTATATAAGTGGATTAGGATTAGCAAGAGGATATAATAATGCACCTGACCTGACTGCTGAGAAATTTTTACCAAATCAGTATAGTAAAATTAGTGGAGATAGAATTTATAAATCAGGTGATTTAGTACGAAGAACTGAAAATGGTAAAATAGAATTTATTGGTAGAATTGATGATCAAGTTAAATTTAGAGGGTACAGAATAGAACTTGCTGAAATTGAAACGGTTTTAGAAAATCATGAAGAAATTGAGAAAGCAGTTTTACTTATAAAGCAAACTAAAAATGAAAAAAAATTACTCGCTTATTATAAGTGTGTTTCGGGAAAAGAGCTTGATAGAAATCTATTAAGGGACTATATATTACAGCATCTTCCTGAATTTATGCTGCCTTCAATGTTTATTAAAGTTGATAATATTCCTTTGACGCATAATGGAAAGGTAAATAAGAAAGAGCTTTTGAAAATTGATTTTCAAAATGAGGTTGAAAGAGTTTTTGAGAAACCAAATTCTGAAATTGAAAAAGATATTGTAGAGATTTGGCAAGATGTGTTAAATGTAGATTCTATAAGTACAGCAGATAACTTTTTTGATTTGGGTGGACATTCGTTAAATGTTATTCAAGTTCAATCAAAAATAAAAGAGAAGTTTGATAAAGAGCTAACAGTTGTAGATTTATTCAAATATCCTACTGTAAAGCTTTTTGCAATTTTTTTAACTAATGGTAGCGGACTTGACAAAACTGTTGAAGCTGCTAAAGAAAGAGTTGGTAAACAGAAAAGTCTTTTAGCACAGCAACAAGCTAGAATGAGAAAGAGAAAAAAATAATTATTCTTTAATTCTGAAAAGAGGATAGTCATAGTGAGTTCTGAAAATACTGGATTTGAAATTGCTATAATTGGTATGGCCGGTAGATTCCCTGGTTCAAAAAATGTAAATGAACTTTGGAAAAATTTATGCGAAGGGAAAAATCTTATAACTCATTTTACTAAGGAAGAGTTATTGGAGCAAGGTATTCCTGAAGTGTTTATTGATGATCCCAATTATGTTAAGGCACGAGGTATAATTGAAGACGTTGATAAATTTGATGCTGATTTGTTTGGATTTTATCCAAAAGAAATTGAAGCATTAGATCCGCAACAAAGATTATTTCTTGAATGTTCTTGGGAAGCCTTAGAAGATGCCGGATATAAACCTGATGGTTATGATGGAATGGTTGGTGTTTTTGGTGGAATAGGGATGAATACTTACATACTTCAATTCTTAAATTCTTCAGATTTAGTTGTATCTGCAGAAGGTTATCAACTATCATTAGGTAACGATAAAGATTTTGTAACCACAAGAGTTTCATATAAACTGAATTTGAATGGTCCAAGTATGGATATTCAAACTGCATGTTCAACTTCTTTAGTCTCTACGCATGTAGCTTGTATGAATTTGCTAAACTATCAATGTGATTTAGCTATTGCCGGTGGAGCAACAATCTCACTTCCTCAAAAAAATGGTTATCATTATCAAGAGGGAATGATTTTATCACCTGATGGATATTGCAGACCTTTTGATGATAAAGCTGGAGGAACAGTAGCAAGTAATGGTGTTGCTACAGTTGTGTTAAAAAGACTACAAGATGCAATTGATGATAAAGATGAAATTTATGCTGTCATTAAAGGATCTGCTTATAATAATGATGGTTCCGTAAAAGTTGGTTATACTGCTCCTGGAGTAAATGGACAATCCGAAGTAATTGCTGCTGCTTATGGAATGGCAGAAGTTCCAATGGAAACAATTGGTTACATTGAAACTCACGGGACAGGAACATCTTTGGGTGATCCAATAGAAATAGATGCTTTAACTCAAACATTTTCTCAAGAAACTAATAAAAAACAATTTTGTGCAATTGGTTCTGTAAAATCTAATATTGGGCATCTTGATACTGCTGCTGGTGTTACCGGTTTAATTAAAGCTGCACTTTCTATATATCATGGTAAAATGGTTCCTAGCATTAATTATACTAAAGCAAATTCTAAAATCAATTTTTCAGAAACTCCATTTTTTGTTAATACTGAATTAAAAGATTGGGAATGTACTGATACACCTCGTAGAGCTGCAGTAAGTTCATTTGGAATTGGTGGTACTAATGTACATGCTGTTTTAGAACAAGCTCCAACTTATGATGAAAATAAAGATGAATACAATGATGATTATTTAATATTTCCTATTTCAGCAAATACTACTAAATCAAACAAAGAAAGCGAAAAGCGACTTGTAGATTTCCTTGAGACAAATGAAAAAAATAGTATTGCAGAAATAGCTTATACTTTAAGTGCAGGACGAAAAGAATTTAATTCTAGATCATTTACTGTTGCTAAGAATATTGAAACATTAAAAGATAGATTAGCAGGTGCAAAAAATGGTGTATTTAGAAATAAAGGTAAAATAATAGAAGAGCCTTCAATAGTTTTTATGTTTAGTGGTCAAGGTTCTCAATATGTGAATATGTGTAAAGATTTATATGAGTCAAATGAGAATTTTAAGAAACATGCTGACTCATGTTTTAAAATATTATTAGATAATCACAAATTAGATCTTAAATCAATTATTTACACCGAAAATCCAAGTAAAGAAGCATCAGAAAAATTAAAACAAACTGAATTTACTCAACCTGCTTTATTTGTTATTGAGTATTCACTTGCCAAAACCTTAATAGATTTTGGAATTGTTCCAAGTAAATTAGTTGGTCATAGTATTGGTGAATATGTTGCCGCTTGCATTTCTGGAGTTATGGATTTGAGCTCAGCACTCAACTTAGTTTATCTTCGTGGTTCTTTAATGCAAAAATTAGAAAAGGGAACAATGATGAGTATTACTCTTCCCGAAAGTGAATTAAAAAATATATTACCGGAAAACTTAGATTTAGCAGTAATAAATTCTCCTAATTTATGTGTTGTTTCAGGTAGAGATGAAGATATAATTGAGTTTGAAAAGGAATTAACAAAAAAAGAAATTAGTAGTGCATTCTTATATACTTCGCATGCTTTCCATTCTAGAATGATGGACCCAGTGCTTAAAGAATTTTATGAAGTGGTTGCATCAATTAAGCTTAGTGAGCCTAAAATTCAATATATGTCAAATGTTACAGGTAATTTAATTACAAATGATGAAGCTGTTAATCCAAATTATTATGTAAACCATTTAAGGTATACAGTTAGGTTTGCAGAAAATATTTCTAATCTTTTAGAAGATGAAAAAAATGTTTTTGTTGAAGTGGGCCCTGGTTCTACACTTTCTTCTTTAGCAAAATTATGTGGTGATACATTTGAAAGAACGATAATCAATTCTGCACGACATCCTAATCAGCAAATAAATGATGTAGAAATGTTGTATTCGGCTATTGGTAATTTATGGTTAGCTGGTGTAAAAATTGACTGGGATAAGTTTTATAAAGAAATACCTGGAAGAATACATATACCAACATATGCTTTTGATAAAAAGCGTTACTGGTTAAAGATGGCAAATAATAAAAGTAAAGATAAATTACATAGAACATTAAATGATTGGCTTTATAGTTATGGTTGGAAAAGAACTCAAATCGGTTTATTAGATAATCAAATAAATGATGAATTTATTTTAGTATTTGAAGATGAGTCACATCTGGTTTCTTCTAAGTTAAGACAAAATGGGGTAAAAGAAGAGAAAATTATTAGAGTAATCCCCTCAGATGAGTTTAAACAAGTTTCAGATCAAGAGTTTAACATAAATCTAAATAGTGAGGAAGATTATAAAAGACTTAATAAAAGTCTAAATAATTTAGAAGTTTCAATAGAAAAAGTTTTCCATTCATTATTTTTACAAGATTTTGAGAATAGTGATTTTTCTGATGAATATGGTTTCATTAGTTTAATTAACATAGCAAAGTATATTATTGCAGATTCTAAATCTAAGATTGATTTTTATATTTTAACAAATAATTTGTTTGATGTAATTGGTCAAGAAAATATTAGTTCAGACAAAGCAACAATTTTAGGTGCTATTAAAGTCATTCCTCAAGAACAAAAAAATATAAATATTAAGCTCATTGATTTGTTACTTAGTAAAGATAATCATGAGCTTTCTGATAATATTATGAATGAACTGAGTAATAATCATGATTCAATTGTTGCAGTAAGAGGCAAATATAGATGGGTACAAAGTTTTGAAAATCTCGAAATCAATAATCATGAGTCCGATACATTACTTGTTGAAAATGGCGTATATATAATCACTGGTGGCTTAGGAAGAATGAGTCTTACCTTTGCAGAATATTTAGCTAAATCGTATAGTGCCAATTTAGTTTTACTTGATCAAATTGATTTCCCTGAGCAAGAAAGTTGGGAAGGAATTCTGAAAGAGACTAATGATAAAAATCCTTATGAAGAAAAAATTAAAAAGTTAATAGAAATTCAAAAATATGCTAAATCTATTTCTGTAGCAAAATGTAATATCGCGAATAAAGATGAATTGGAATTAGTAATTGATGACGTATTAAAAAAACAAACAAAAATTAATGGTGTAATTCATGCTGCAGGAATAGTAGGAGAAGGAACTGTTAACCTTATTTCTGAGTTTGATAAAAATAATTATAATAAGCAATTGATACCTAAGATATTGGGAACAAAAAATATTGGAGAATTAGTTAAGAAATATTCTCTTGATTTTGTTCTAATTCAATCATCTTTATCTTCTGTTTTAGGTGGAGTAGGATTTGCGAGTTACTCAGCTGTAAATAATTTTGTTGATGCATATGTTAGTAAATTGAATTGTAATAATACTACAAAATGGATTAGTGTTAATTGGGATGCGTGGAGTTTTAATAAAGGTGAGCGAGGAATTACAGCAGAAAACGGTACTAAATTATTAGAAATAATCCTTAAGAAAAATACACCTTCAAATATTATCGTTTCAATAGATGATCTTAACGAAAGTATTGATAAATGGATTTTAGGAAAGAAGAATCAAGAAACAGAAAGTGAAAATAACATAAATGAAGACTTTCACGAAAGGCCTGAACTTGATACCAATTATGTAGAACCTTCCACAGAACTTGAGAAGAAAATTTATAATGAGTGGAAAAAGCTATTAGGCATAGAACAGATTGGAGTAAATGATAATTTCTTTGAGCTTGGTGGAGACTCTTTAATTGGTACTCAGCTTGTTTCTAGAATGCGTAAAGAGTTTAATGCAGAAATACCAATGGTTGCAATTTTTCAAAATGCAACAATAAGTGGGATCGCTAAACTTATAGAAGAAAATACAAAGGATAATAATGAAGTTGAAAAACTGTCTGGCATACTTGATATGATAAATAATATGGATGATGATGATGTTAAGAAAATGCTTGAAGATAAGGATGAAAAGTAATTATGAAAGAGTTATTAAAAAATTATCATAAGCTATCTAAAGAGAAACAAAAATTAGTAAAACTTTTATTGAAAGAGCAGGGAATTGATATAAATGAAAAAATCATTCTCCCTCAAACAAGAGATAAAAAATACTATGATTTATCTTATGCTCAACAGAGATTATGGTTCCTAGAAAAGCTTGAACCAAATAGTCCTTTGTATATTATTCCATCGGGAGTTAAAATAGTTGGAGATGTTAACGTAGATTATTTGCTAGAAGCTATGCAAATGATAGTTGATCGTCATGAAATATTAAGAACACTTTTTGTAGAAAAAGATGGGAAAGGTTTTCAAGAAATTGTACAAGACTTAAAAGTTAAACCTATTATCTATAATATTTCTCAAAGTATAGAGCCTCAAAGTGAAATAGATTCAATTCTGAAAAAAGAATTTACTTCTCCATTTAAATTATCGGAGTTGCCACTTTTTAGATTTGTTGTAATAAATGTAACGGAGCAAGTAAAATATTTATTATTACCTATGCACCATATTATTTCAGATAATTGGTCAACAGGAATATTGATTAAAGAAATATTAGAAATATATAATCACAAAGCTTTTGACAGAGAATTAGATCTTGAACCGATAGATATTCAGTATTTAGATTATTCAATCTGGCAAAAAGAATGGTTGAGCGGTAAAGAATTACAAAAGCAAAAAGATTTTTGGATAGATCAACTAAAAGGTTCAAATGAAATTTTGGAAATTATTCCAGATAAAAAAAGACCGTTAGTTCAGACTTATAATGGCTCATTTAAATTGTTCAATATTAATTCAAGTCTTTCAGAAAATATTGAAAAGTATTGTAAGAAGAATGATATTACTCCATTTGTATTCTTTTTAGCAGCGTATCAATTTCTTTTAGCAAAATATTCTCATCAAAATGATATAAATATTGGAATTCCTATTGCTAATAGAAACAGAAATGAGATTGAACCGTTAATTGGTTTCTTTATTAATACTTTGGTGTTAAGAGGTATTATTGATTATGATGAAAGTGTTCATCAGTTTCTTTTGAAAACTAGAGATGTTGCAAACCACGCTTACGAGAACCAAGATATTCCGTTTGAAATGATAGTGGATGAATTAGGGCTTGAAAGAGATATGTCACATACTGCACTTTTTCAGGCAATGCTTGTATTAAATAATGCTCCAATGACAAGATTAAATATTGAAGGACTTCAAATTGATCCTATTGATTTTGATACTTTGCAAACAAAGTTTGATTTGATTTTATCGTTAACAAAAATAGATGGCGTTTATTCTTGCAAGTTTGAATATAATACTGATCTTTTTAATTCAGAAACTATCGACAATATAATAAATCAGTTTAGTGTTCTTCTTAATCAATTTCTTGTTTCTAATAAATGTAAACTTAAAGATATTGTATTTGTAGATATAGATAATATTAAAGAAAATAAATCATTGTTAAGTAATAGAAAGCAAGAAGTAGAAGAAAAATCTTTTGTTCATAAGAAATTTATTGAAGTTGCAAAAAGCAATCCGAATAAAGTAGCAATTAGTGATGGAGATAATTCTTATACTTTTGAAGAATTAAATAAACTTTCAGATCTAATTGCAAATGATTTAATATCTAACGGAATTAAGCCTGAACAGACTATTGGTGTTTTCTTAAATAGAAGAATTGAATATGTTGCAGCAATTTTAGGAATATTTAAATCTGGAGGAGTATTTGTTCCTTTAGATGTAACACTTCCCAAAGATAGATTAGATTATATAATTAATAATGCCAAGATTAAATCAATAATTACTGTTGATAAATTTAAGGGGGAAATTGAATCTTTAGGTTGTAATATAATTGATATTAATAAATGCAACCTTAATTCCGAAATTAATGAGTTGTCTCATAAATTGTTGCGTGGAAATGCTGCATATATAATATACACTTCAGGTTCTACAGGATTACCAAAAGGTGTAGTGGTTGAGCATTCTAAAATTTATTCTCATATAACCCGAATGATAGGAGAGTTTGGTGTAACAAAAGAAGATAAATATTTAGCTTTTGCTGCTTTTAATTTTGATCCTTCATTAGAACAAATTTTTGTTCCATTACTTTCTGGAGCAGAGGTGTTTTTGCGAGATGACAATTATTGGATGCCAAGTGATTTTATTGAACTAATAAAAAAAGACGAAATAACTATCATTAATCCACCAACTGTTTACTGGAATCAATTTGTTTTGGCGTTAAAGAATGATGAAAATTTTGATCTTGGAAAACTAAGAATGGTAATAGCTGGTGGCGAAGAAATGAAGCCGGAATTACTTTCTATTTGGAAGGAGATATTTCCAAATAATATTCAGTTGGTTAATGCATATGGTCCAACTGAGACTATAATTACTTCTTCAATTTTAAAAATTGATGATGAAATATTTGATAAACAGTATTTACATATTCCAATTGGCAAAGGAACTTGTGGGCGAAATGTTTATGTAATTGATGAGAACTATAACTTTGTTCCTGAAGGAATACCCGGAGAACTTTGCTTTGGTAATGAATTGCTTGCTAGAGGTTACCAATTACAAGAAAGAGAAACCGCAGAAAAATTTATACCAAATCCTTTTACTAAGTTAGAAGGTGAAAGAATGTATAGAACTGGTGATTTGGTTAGGTATAATCAAGAAGGACTTATAGAATATCTTGGAAGGATAGATGACCAAGTTAAGGTTCGTGGCTTTAGAATTGAACTAGGTGAAATTGAAGAAGTATTGTTAAAAAATATATTAGTAGAAAATGTAACTGTTAACATTGTTAATAGAGAAGATAATAATTATATAGTTGCATATGTAGTGTCAGATTCTAAGGAAGATGTAGAAGAACAGTTGATAAAATATTGTTCTGATCAACTGCCAAATTATATGGTGCCAAGTAGAATAATCCATATTGAAAAATTACCAATTAATATAAATGGTAAGCTAGATAAAAAATTATTACCGATTCCAGATTCTTTTAAAAAATCTTCTAGGAAAGAATTTATTGAACCAAGAACAGATTTAGAAAAAGAAATTGCTGGAATAGTTGCAAAAGTGTTAGGTGTAGCAGAAGTAGGCGTTTTTGATAATTTCTTTGAATTAGGCGGGCATTCAATTTTAGCAATAAAAGTTATATCCGAAGTAAAAGAAACATTTGGAATAGATATTCAGTTGAAAAATTTATTTGAAAATCCAACAGTTGAAGGACTTAGTGAAGCTGTTATTACTGAACAATCAAATTTATTAGAAGATGATGAGCTTGAAAGTCTTCTTGGTGAAATTGACGAAATAGAATAAAAAATTAGAGAAAAGAATATGTCTGATTTACAAAATAGATTAAAGAAATTAACTCCTGAGCAAAGAGCCATTCTTGAAAAAAAGTTGAGAGAAAAAGCTCTAAAGAAAACTGAAGAAAATAAAATTCAGTTAAGAAAAGATATGGATAAATATCCAATGTCTTATGAGCAAGAGAGATTATGGTTCTTAAATCAATTAAACCCTGATAGTGCATTCTACAATATGCCTGCAGCTTTAAAAATTACAGGTAAACTCAATATTGGTATATTAGAAAATTCTTTAAGAGAAATTATTACAAAGCATCAAATTTTAAGTGCAAAGTATATAAATGATAAAAATGGACCAAAACAAGAATTAATTCCTATTGATTTTAAATTAACTGCCGAATCAATAGATAGAGAAGAGTTAGAAGAGGTTATTAATCAAGAAGCTAATTTACCTTTTGATTTACTTGAAGGACCATTATATAGAATTAAATTGTTTCAACTAAGTGAAAAAGAAAGAATATTATTAATCACATTTCATCATATAGTTGCTGATGGTTGGTCAATTGGAGTTTTAATTTCAGAATTATCCCAGACATATGAAGAAAAAATTAAAAATGAAAATTATAAATTAGCTGAATCTAGGATTCAATATTTTGACTATGCTGAATGGAGAAGAAACTCTTTTACTAATGAAGTGAAAGAAAAAGAACTTACCTATTGGAAAAATAAACTTGAGAATATGCCTCAAGTGTTAGAGCTTCCTATTGATAAGACTAGACCACCTCAACAAAAAAATATAGGCAATAGACTAAAGTTTAATATTTCTAATGATTTGCATAAAGAGATTTTAAAGATTGCAAAAGAAAATGGAGCTTCACCGTTTATTATTTATCTAACTATTTTAGAAATAGCATTATATAGATGGACTAATCAGGATGATTTTGGAATTGGTACGCCCTCAAACGGAAGGTCAAATCCGGAAGTTAAATCTCTTATAGGATTCTTTGTAAATACAATTGTTATTAGAGCTCAGATGAGAAGAACATCTAGCTTTGAAGAATTGTTAAATGATGTTAAACAGACTGTGCTTGAATCATTTGATCATCAGAATTTACCGTTTGAGAATCTTGTAGATGCAATTGTTAAAGAGAAGAGTATTACAAATACTCCATTATTTCAAGTTATGTTTGATTATCAAGAATCTCCATTGAAAAATATTAATCTAACTGATTTAAAACTAGAAGTTATAGAACAAGAGATTTTTGTTTCCAAATTTGATTTACTTTTTCTTCTTGAAGATGATCATGTTAATCAGAATATGGTTATAGAATTTAATAGTGAAATATTTGAAAGTAGTACAATCAATATACTTGGTGATATTATTTTAAATTTGATTAACAGTATAGTTGATAATCCTAAAGAAAAAATTGGGTTATTACCTATTGTTAATAAAGAGTATATGCAAGAATTATTAGAGAAGTGGAATCAGACAAAAACAGATTATCCACATGATCTTGCTGCTCATAAGGTATTTGAATTGCAATGTAAAAAGACACCAAATAATAAAGCTATTGTTAATGATGAATTGATTCTTGATTATAAATCATTAAATGAAAAAGCAAATCAACTTGCAAATTATCTTATTAAGGCAGATGTGAATCTGAATGATAATATTGCAATTTTTATGGATAGGTCTATTGATTTAATTATTAGTATACTTGGGATTCTTAAGTCTGGTGGAGTATATGTTCCGATAGATCCATCTTATCCTTTAGATAGAATACAATTTATGTTGAAAGATACAGATACTAAATTTGTTTTGACACAATCATCTTATAATACAGCAACAGAAAAATTTAGTTCTGATATTATATACATTGATGAAATTTCAAATATATTGGAGAATGAAGATAAATCAAATCCGGATATTGAAATATCATCAGATTCAATTGCGTATATAATGTATACTTCGGGATCTACCGGAAAACCTAAAGGGGTTTCTGTTCCTCATAAGGGAATAAATAGATTAGTTATTAATACTAATTATGTAGAGATAAATGAAAATTCTAAGATAGCTCAAGTTGCTAATACTTCATTTGATGCATCGACTTTTGAAATATGGGGAGCTTTATTAAATGGTGCAGAACTTGTTATCTTAAAAAAAGAAGATATAATCAATCCTCAATATTTTGTTAAGAATATTATTGAGAAAAATATTTCAACAATACTTTTAACAACTGCACTTTTTAATCAAATTGCTCTTGAAAATCCTAATGCATTTGCAACATTGGATACTCTATTAATTGGGGGAGAAAAATTAGACCCTGCAACAATAAAAATTGTTTTAGAAAATAAACCACCTAAAAGACTTTGCAATGGATATGGTCCTACTGAAAATACGACCTTTTCAAATTGCTACTTAATAACCAATGTTGATGAAAGCATCAATGGTATACCTATTGGTAAACCTATTGCAAATTCAACAGCTTATGTTTTAGATGAAGACCGAAATTATCTTCCAATTGGAGTAGCAGGTGAGTTATATGTTGGTGGTGATGGGCTTGCAAAAGGATATTGGAATAGAAAAGAACTAACAGAAAAAGTATTTATTAAAAATCCATTCTCTAATAAAGAAAATGATTTTCTTTACAAGACCGGTGATCTTGCAAAATATAGGGCTGATGGTAATATTGAATTTATTGGTCGGATTGATTCTCAAGTAAAGATGCGAGGTTTTAGAATTGAGCTTGGTGAAATTGAATCCGTATTAAAGAATTTAGATAATATAAAAGATGCTGTAGTTTTGATGCATGGTGAAAGTTCAATAGATAATAAGTTGGTTGCCTATATAGTAAGTGATAAAGATGATAACCAATCCACAGAAGAGATTACAAGAAAAATATCATCATATCTTCCCGACTATATGATTCCAAAGGTATACTTGGATATTGAGAAAGTTCCACTTACTCCAAATGGTAAGGTTGATAAAAAAGCATTATTAGGTTTAGAAATAAATGTTAGTAGAAATGAAAAAAACTTTGTTCCACCAAGAACTAATTTTGAAAAATATTTAGCAGATATCTGGAAAGATATTCTTAAAATAAAAGAAGTATCTGTTTACGATAGTTTTTTTGAATTGGGGGGTAATTCGCTTCAAGCTGCAGTATTTATAAATAGACTTAAGAAAATGTTCGATACTGAAATTCAAGTACAATCAATATTTCTTGCTCCCACTATTGATGATTTCTCAAAATATGCATCTGAATATTATAGCGAAATTATTGAAGAAAAATTTAATGATGGAAATCTTAAAAATAAATTAGACTTGAATATAGATGATATAGAAGTTTTATCTGAGAAAAAGATTGAAGATTTTAGAAATATAATAGTTAATAATTCATTGCCTATAAATGAAAGTGGTGAAAAAAATCCTTCAGCAATATTTATTCTTTCTCCACCTCGTTCTGGTTCTACTTTATTAAGAGTTATGCTTGAAGGGCATGATAAACTTTTTTCTCCACCTGAGTTGGATCTTCTTACTTTTAATTCACTTAAAGAAAGACGAAAAATTCTTTCTGGTGATCTAGCATTTTGGTTAGAAGCAACAACAAGATCTGTAATGGAATTAAAAAACTGTTCTGTTGAGGAAGCAGAAATTATTCTTAAACAGTTTGAAGATGAAGATCTTTCTATAAAAGATTTCTACAAAAAAATTCAATTATGGGCTGGAGAAAAAATATTAGTGGATAAAACTCCTACCTATGCAATGGATATTAATAATCTTGAAAAAGCAGAACAATATTTTGAAAATCCATTATACATTCACCTTATCCGAAATCCGTATGCATCTATTTATTCTTTTATTGAAGCAAAACTAGATAAAAACTTTTTTAGATATAAACATGATTTTAACCGTTTAGAGTTGGCCGAACTAATTTGGATGAATAGTCATAAAAATATAAATAAATTTCTGAAAAAGATTCCTAATGAAAGAAAGATACAATTGAGATTTGAAGATTTAGTTACTGATTCAGAACTTTATATGAAGAAACTAGCTGAATTTCTAAATATCGAATATGATGAAAAATTGATAAATCCTTATCAAGGGAATAGAATGACTGATGCTGTTAAAGAGAATTCCCAAATGGTAGGTGATTTTAAATTTTATTTAAGAGATAAAATTGATAATAAAGTAACTGATAGATGGAAGAATTATCATACTAAGAATTTTTTATGTGAAGAATCAATTAAGGTTTCAGAAGAATTAGGTTACGATGTTAGAAATATAATTGTTGATAAAGAAGATTCTAGTATAAAGAAACTTCCCTTGAAAAAAATAGATAGAACTCAAAAATTACCGTTATCTTTTGCTCAGCAACGACTTTGGTTCTTGGACCAACTTGAACCGGGTAAAGCAACTTATAATATACCTACAGTTGTTAACTTAAAAGGTAAAATAAATATTCAGTACTTAACCGATAGTATTAATAAAATTGTTGAACGTCAAGAATCATTAAGAACTTCAATAATTACTGATGAAGGAAAAGCTTATCAAAATATTAGTGAAAAATTAGTAATCAATATAAATCACTATGATTTTTCAAAAGAAGATAACAGAAATAATAAAATAGATGAAATAATAAATAGTGAAGCTAAGAAACCATTTGATTTATCTATTCTGCCATTACTTAGAGTTTCTTTGATTACTCTAAATGCTGAAGAACATATATTAATTCTAAATATTCATCATATTATTGCAGATGGTTGGTCATTAGATATTTTTGTTAAAGAATTAGCAATTATATATAGTAATATGGTATCAGGTGGAATTTCGAGTTTGCCAGAATTAGAATACCAATATGCTGATTTTTCAGCTTGGCAAAGAGATTGGATGGAAACATCTTCTTATCAAAAAGAAATTACTTATTGGAAAGATAAGTTAAATAGTGTTCCTGAATTATTAAATCTACCGACAGATTTTCCAAGACCATCTGTTCAGAAGCAAATTGGTAAAAAGAGACGAATAGTTTTTAATAATGATTTAGTTATTAAAATAAATGAATATGCGAAAGCTAAAAATCTTACAAGAAATGTAATCTTTTTAGCTGCATTCAATATCTTATTACATAAATATTCTAGAACGGATGATATAGTAATTGGAACACCAGTAGCTGGTAGAAATCAAGCTGAGATTGAACCAATTTTTGGTCTATTTGTTAATACACTTGTATTAAGGAATTTCGTTTCAGGTGATCAAAACATAAAACAATTTTTACAGAATGTTAATCAAACCTTAGTTGAAGCTATTAATAATCAAGATATTCCTTTTGAAAAATTAATAGATGAGTTGAATATTGAACGATCACTTAGTCATTCTCCATTATTCCAAGTCATGTTTGTTTACAATAATTCACCTGTGCAAGATATTGAGTTACCTAATTTGTATATTGAACCTGAAGAGGTTGATTTAGGTACTTCTAAGTTTGATTTAAATTTTGTTATAACTAAGAGGAATACAAAATATACCGCAATTCTTGAATATGATACTTCTTTATTCGAAAACTCAACAATTGAAAGAATGATAAAAAGTTATATCAAGATTTTGAACTCAATTGTATCAGGTGAAGCGTCTATTATAAATGAAGTTGATTTTATTGATGACAATGAAAAGAAATTATTATTATCTGAATTTGTTGGTGAAAGGCATAATTCTAAAATTACAACTTCACTTCATGAAGTATTAGAAAATAAGATTCATGAGTTTTCCCAAAATATTGCAGTAGAATTAAATAATTCTTCAATTACCTTTGATGAATTGAATAAGAGATCGAACCAATTAGCAAATTATTTGCTTAAAGAAGGTTTACAAAGAGAGCAGATTGTAGCTGTTTGTCTAGAAAGATCTATAGATAGTATAATATGTATTTTTGCTATTTGGAAAGCCGGAGCGGTTTATCTTCCATTAGATCCAAACTATCCTGCAAATAGATTAAGCTATATGTTAGAGGATAGTAATGCTCAAATTCTTATTACATCTTCTGAAATAGCTAATGAGCTAAATCATGAAGGGAATTCCATTATTGTCTTAGGTGAAAAACAAGGAGAAATTGAAAAAGAAGAAAGTAACAATCCTAAATTAGATGTTTGTGCAGAAAATGTTGCTTATATGATTTACACTTCAGGTTCTACCGGAAAACCCAAAGGTGTTATGGTTCAACATCAGTCAGCATTAAACTTAGCTTATGGTTTAAATAGTAGAATATATAGTAAATATGAAAATGAAAAATTAAAAATTAGTTTGAATGCACCTCTTCCATTTGATGCTTCGATGCAAGAAATTGTAATGCTGTTATTCGGACATACATTAGTAATTATTCCAGAAGAAATTAGATTAGATGGGAATGCATTGTTAGAATATATTCGTTCAAAGCGTATTGATTTATTTGATTGTGTACCAACACAATTAAAAATATTAATAGAATGTGGGTTATTAAGTGAAAGCGATTGGACTCCTAGAATTTTATTGCCTGGTGGTGAACCTATTGATAATAACATGTGGGAACAACTTAGTGAAACAGAGAAGATAGATACCTTTAATATGTATGGTCCTACAGAGTGTACTGTGGATTCAACAATTTGTGAAATTAGCAATTCTTTATCAAAACCTTCAATTGGTAAGCCAATAGATAATTCAGTGCATTATGTTTTGGATGAAGAACTAAACATTTGTCCAATTGGTGTTCCTGGAGAATTGTATATTGGAGGAGAATGTTTATCTCGAGGATATTATAACAAACCGGATATTACTGCTGAAAGATTTATTCCTGATCCATTTGGTAATAAGGCTGGTAATAGAATTTATAAGACCGGTGACTTAGTTCGTTTTATGAACGATGGAAATATTGAATATTTAGGAAGACTTGATGGACAAGTAAAATTAAGAGGTTTTAGAATTGAACTGGGTGAAATTGAATCTGTATTAAATAGTTATGATAGTATCAAAAATTCTGTTGTATTAGTTAAGGAGGATGAAAATAATAATAAGAAATTAGTGGGTTATTATATTTCAGATACTGATAATGAATTATCTATAAATGAGTTGAAGAATTACATTGGTGAAAAATTACCAGACTATATGGTACCAAGTATTTTTATGAAATTAGATAAATTTCCTCTATTACCTAATAAGAAGATTAACAAAAGTGCATTTCCTTTACCTGTATTTTCAAGAGATCATATTGAGTCGGAATTTGAAAATGCAAAAACAGATATAGAAAAAATTCTACAAAAAATATGGAAAGAAATATTAAAGGTAGATGAAATTGGAATTAATGATAATTTCTTCGAATTAGGTGGTGATTCAATATTAGGAATTCAAGTAATATCTAAAGCAAGTCAATCTGGTGTAAAGATTTCTCCTAAAAATTTGTTTCAACATCCAACAATAAAGGGGCTTGCTTCAGTAGCCGGAAAATCGAAACCAATTGTAGCAGAACAAGGTATACTTGAAGGAAATGTTGCATTAACACCAATACAGCATTGGTTTTTTGAACAACAATTTGAAAAGAAAGATCATTGGAATCAGTCTATATTACTTGAAGTTGCGGAACCATTAGATGAAAATATTTTAAGAGAAACTTTCAATATTCTAGTTAAACATCATGATGTTTTAAGATTACGATTTAAAATTAATGAAGGTGTGTGGACTCAATATTATTCAGAAGTAGATAACAATGATAGTGTTCGATATATGCAACTGAAGAATGAACAAGCTAATGGGCAAGAAAATATACTTGAATTAGAATGTCAAAAAGTACAAGAATCACTTAATATTAATAATGGACCGATAATAAAATTTGCATATTTCAATCTTGGTCAAGAGCAAAATGATAGATTATTAATAGTAGCTCATCATTTAGTGATTGATGGGGTTTCTTGGAGAATAATAGTAGAAGATATTCAAAAAATATATTCTCAAATTCAAAATGGAATAGAACCCAAGCTTCCTTTAAAAACTACTTCATATAGTTATTGGGCAAGTTCACTTATTAAAAATTCTAATTCTAAATTATTTACTGATGATATCAAATTTTGGCAAAACCAAAAAGAATTATTAGATTCTATAGATACAAATAATGATGTAGAAAATTGTACTAATTTAGAAAAAACAGCTTCTATTATTTCTCGGCAATTCCCATCTGAAAAAACTGAAAAGATTATTAAAGATGTAACAAAGAATCTTAATACTGAAGTAAAAGAAATATTAATTTCTTCATTAATAAGAGCTTATTCGAGAATATCAGGAAAAAGAGTAATTCCACTAACGATGGAAGGGCATGGAAGAGAAGATATTTTTGATGATGTTGATATTTCGAGAACTATTGGGTGGTTTACTAGTTTATTTCCAATTGTTTTTGATTTAGGAGAGAGTATTTCACCTTCAGAATCGTTAAAAAATATTAAACAAACTTTAAGAAGTATTCCTCAAAATGGATTAAGTTATAGTATTTTGAAGTATTTAAATAACAATATCAATAATGGTGATTTACCTCACTTATCTGAAATATGTTTTAATTATCTTGGTGTTTTTAGTAATAGAAAACAGTTAAATAATCATATTTTTGTAGCTTCAGAAAACAAAGGAAGCGAAAGAAATGATCTGAATCAAAGACCATTTCAAATTGACATAAGTTGTAGTATTGTTGATGGTGAACTGAAAATTAATTGGATTTATAATTCAAATAAATTTTCAGACAATTATATGAATGAACTTTCTAATAATTTTATGGATGAATTAGAAAAAATAATTGATTCATCACTTACTGATTCGCAGATCTATATAGCTTCCGATTTTGTTGAAGGTGATGAAGATCTTGCAGAAAATGATTTAGATTCAATATTATCCGAGCTTGGAGAAGGAGCTGATGATGAGTAAAGGAAAAGTTAATAAAAATATAGAATCAATTTATGAACTTTCCCCTATGCAACAAGGAATGTTGTTCCATACAATTTATAATAAGGATTCTAATAATTATTTTGAACAATTAAGTGTTACTCTTGTTGGGGAAATAGATGTTCAATTTATTAAGAAATCATGGCAGATGTTGCTTCAAAGACATCCAGTTTTAAGAACTTCATTTGTTTATAAAAATCTTGATAAAATGTTCCAAGTTGTTCATAAACATGTTGAGCTACCTTTTGTTTTTGAGGATTGGAGTAATAATGATTATGAAGATAATATTAAAAAAATAGAAGAATATCTAATTAAAGATAAGATGAATAAATTTGATCTTAATAATGCTCCATTATTGCGGGTTAGTATTATTAAGATTGCTAAAGAAGAATATAAACTTATTTGGAGCCATCATCATATATTGTTAGATGGTTGGTCTATGCCTATTGTAATGAAAGAATTATTCATGAATTATGAAAGTTTAAAAAATGGTATAGATTTTAATCCTCCTGCAATAAGACCTTATTCTGATTATATTAAATATTTGCAGACAATAAATAAAGAGAAAGTTGACCAATTTTGGAAAACTTACTTAAATGGTTTTAATGAAAAAACTCCTTTCTTAAATAACGCTAATGAAAGTATTTTAAAAGAAACAGGTTACAAAAAGAAAACAATTGAATTTACGAAAGAACAAAGTGCTTCCTTACAAAATTTTACAAAATCCAATAAAATTACTATCAATACTTTGTTACAAGCTGGTTGGGCAATTTTATTACATAAATATAGTAATTTAGATGATATTGTTTTTGGAGCTACTGTTTCTGGAAGACCGGCACACTTAGCAGATTCAGGAAGTATGGTTGGATTATTTATCAATACACTTCCAATTCGTGCTCAAATATCAAATGAAATAAATATATTAAATTGGGTTAAAGAATTTAATATTTCCCTTAATGACTTAAGGGAATATGAACATAGTTCGCTTGTGGATATTCAAAAGCTGTGTAACCTACCAGCAAAACAGAATCTTTTTGATACACTTTTTGTGTTTGAAAATTATCCAACAGATTATTCTTCTAATAGTACCGGAAGTATAAAGTTAAAAGACTTTAATTCATTTGAAGAAACAAATTTCCCAATAACAATTATTTCTGCCCCGGGTGAAATAATTAAAATTGATGCCGCATATGATGTTGGAAAAATTGAAGAATTTAGAATTGATCTTTTACTAAATCACTTTAAAAATATTTTACAATATATTTGCTCAAATCCACACAAAAAAATTAAAGAGATTGATTACTTAACTGAAGATGAAAAGAATGTTTTATTACCTATTAAGTTTGTTGAGCTAGAAACACCCAAACCATATGTTTTATCAAAAATATTTGAACAATCGGTAGCAAAATACCCTAATAATATTGCTGTTAGACTAAATGACAAAAGCCTAACATATGAAGAATTAAATAAGCGAGCTAATGCACTTGCCAACCATTTAATAGAAAGAAATATTAACAGAGATGATTTAGTTTGTATATATGTTGAAAGAAGCCTTGATATGGTTGTAACAATTCTAGGTGTATTAAAATCTGGTGCTGGGTATGTTCCAATTGATCCATCTTATCCGCAGAGTAGAATTGAACACATTTTAGAAGATGCTGAACCAAGATTTTTAATTACAGAAAGTGATATTTTTTCAAACATTAAATATGATCAAGATAAAGTAATTTTTACAGATACATTTGACGAATTGGTTAAAACTAACTCAACAGAAAATGCAAATATAGAAGTTTTTCCAGAAAACATTGCTTATATGATATATACCTCTGGGTCAACCGGAAAACCTAAAGGTACAATGATTCAAAATAGAAGTGCTGTTAATTTTATTCATGATTTTGTTAATAGCTTAAATGTTACAGATGATAGTAATGTTTTACAATTTGCGTCAATTGGTTTTGATGCTTCAGTTCCGGAACTATTTTGTCCATTATCTTATGGTGGAACAATTCAGTTAATTACAAGAAACACTATAAATGAATTAAGTGAATTTAAAGATTATATTATTGCTAACAAAGTTTCGCATTTATTTTTACCACCATCATATTTATCAGTTTTAGATTATTTTGATTCTCCATTTGTGAAAGTCATATTATCAGCAGGGGAACAATGTTCATGGGACATAGTTAAAAAATGGGGAACGAAATATAAATTCTTCAACGGATATGGACCCACGGAGGCAACAGTTGGTTGTGTTTGGGGCAATTTTTCTCAAATTTTAAGTACAAAATCTGTCCCAATTGGTCTGCCTATATTTAATGTTAAAGTCTATGTTCTTGATAAGCACTTAAATCCTACTCCTCTTGGAGCATCAGGAGAACTATATATTGGTGGTAAAGCTTTAGCTCGTGGATATTTTAATAAACCGGATTTAACGGCTAGTAAATTTTTACCAAATCCATTCTCTACATCAGGAGGAGAAAGAATTTACCAATCTCGAGATCTTGTAAAAGTTTTATCTGATGGACAATTAGAATTTATTGGAAGAGTTGATAATCAAGTAAAGATACGTGGATTTAGAATTGAGATTGGTGAAATTGAAGCAGAATTAAATAACAATAAACAAATCTCACAATCAGTTGTTTTACTTAGAGAAGAAAAACTTATTGCTTTACTTGTTGCTGCAAATAATGATGTGGATATTGAATTGCTTCGAAAAGACATAATGAAATCATTACCTGAATTTATGATTCCAGCACATTTCGAAGTTCTTTCAGAATTCCCTGTAAATACTCATGGAAAAATTGATCGTAAAAAATTACAAGAATATAAAATTGAGCAATCTGTAGATGATAATTATCTTAATACAAATTTATCGGCAACGGAAGATTTGTTGTTAAGTCTGATAATGGATGTACTTAAAATTAAAAATGTTCAATTACATAATAGCTTCTTTGAATTAGGTGGACATTCCTTGTTAGCAGTTAAATTGGCTTCTAAAATTAGGGAATCATTCAATATTGAAATGCCCGTTAATAAAATATTTGAGACTACTTCGATAAAGAAGTTATCTGAAGAAATTGATTTGATAAAAAGAAGTGAAAACTTAAATCCAGTTATAAAAATTACTAAAACGGATAAGACTACTGATCTTGAATTATCTTATGCTCAACAGAGAATGTGGTTTTTACAAAGATTTGATCCTAATAATATAGCAAACAATATTTTTACAAGTTTCAAATTAATTGGGAACCTAAATATTGATTATCTTAATGATGCTATTCAAAGTATTATTGAGCGTCATGAAATATTAAGAACTTATTATTCAGATAATTCAGGAAAACCAATTCAGATTATTGAGGAAAATTATGAAAGTAATTTTGACTTAATTGATCTATCTAATTTAGATGACGAATTTCAAAAAAGTGAAATTGATAAAATCGGGAATAGAACAAGCTCAACAATTTTTAATTTAGAAAAATTACCGTTATTTAAAGTAGTTTTAATTAAGATAAAGCCTAATGAATTTGTCATGCAATTGGTGATGCATCATATTATTTCTGATGGTTGGTCAATCAATATACTTATTCGAGAGATTGTAGAACTATACAAAAATAAAATTGAAAATAACAATTCAAGTCTACCGGAATTAGCAATACAATATTCTGACTATGCTCAATGGGAGAAAGCATGGTTGAGTGGTGATAATTTGAATAAACAGCTTGATTTCTGGTTAAATGAATTATCGAACATTCCAGAAAAAATTGATTTACCCTTAGATAATCCACGTCCTCCGGTGCAAACTTTTAATGGGGATCATGTAGAGTTTAGCTTTAGTAAAGAAAGCACAAAGAATCTTGTTGCTTTTGCAAAGAAACATAATTTTACTCCTTATATGATTGCTTTAGCAGCATTTAAAATTCTATTGCATAAATATTCTCACCAAGATACAATTGTTGTTGGTTCTCCAAATGCAAATAGAAATAAGAGTGAAATCCAAGATTTAATAGGATTTTTTGTAAATACTCTTGTTATAAAAACTGATTTTAAAGTTAAAGATAAGGTGATTGATGTACTTAAAAGGGTTAGAGAAAAAACACTAGAAGCTAATCTTTATCAAGATGTTCCTTTTGAACTACTTGTTGATAAGTTAAATACTTCTCGTGAAATGAGTCATTCTCCATTATTCCAAATTGCATTTGTTTTCCAAAATGAAAATGAACAAAAATTAAAGTTGCCGGATATAGAAATTGAACCAATCAAAAGTGATATTAAAGTTTCTAAATACGACCTTTCTTTATATTTCCAAATTAGGGATGAACAAATATTTGGGACTGTAGAATATAATATTGATTTATTTAATAAAACAACTATTGATAGAATAATAAAACACTATGGTGTTTTGTTAAGTGAAGTTACTCGAAATCCTAATAAGAGAATTACAAAATTAGATTTGCTTACTAAAGAAGAATATAATAGAATAATTATTGACTCAAATAAAACTAAAGTTGTTGGTAATTATAGTAGGTGTATTAACGAAGTATTTGAAGATAGAGTAAATGATTTTCCACAGAATACTGCTGTTACTTATTCAGAATTTGAAAAAAATACGCTTTTTACAAATGAAATAAGTTATTTTGAACTTAATACAAATGCTAACAAACTTGCTAACTATTTAATTAAGAAAGGTGTTGGTCCTGAAAAAATAATTGCTATTTCTACTTCTAGATCCATTGATCTTATTACATCAATTCTTGCCGTCTTAAAAACTGGAGCTGCATTTCTTCCTGTTGATCCTGCTTATCCTAAAGAAAGAATTAAATATATGATAGAAGATTCTGAGTGTTCCTTTGTACTTACTCAGTCATTTCTCTCAAGTTCTTTTAGTAATTTGGATGGAAAGGTTATTTATTTGGATGACGAGAATGATTCCATCATGAAAGAAAGTATTGAGAATATTAAGATGCTAAGAAATTCTTCAAATCTTGCTTATGTAATTTATACATCTGGAACTACGGGAAGACCCAAAGGGACTTTATTACAGCATGATGGAGCAATAAATTTAGCACAAGTACAAAAAGAAAGATTTAATATAAACTCTCAAAGTAAAATTCTACAATTTTCATCTCTAAGTTTCGATGCTTTTGTTTGGGAAACAGTTATGGCTTTGTTAAATGGGGCATCATTAAATATGGTAAGTCAGGAAATGATAAATTCTAGTGAATTACTTGTTGATGCAATTAAGGCTCTTGAAATTACAACAATAACTATTCCACCTTCAGTACTTGGTGTTATGAATGAAAGTAATTCAGAGCTTTTGAAGAACCTTAAAACTATAATAGTTGCCGGCGAAAAGTGTTCTGCAGAACTTGCCCAAAAATGGCAGAAGCAAAGACAGTTTGTAAACGCTTATGGTCCAACAGAAACTACAGTTTGTTCATCTATGTTTGATTGTCCTCCAATATGTGAAATTGCTCCACCTATTGGAAAGCCAATAAATAATTTTGAATTATATGTTTTAGATGAAAATCTTCATCCTGTACCGGAAGGTGTTATTGGTGAATTATATATTTCTGGTATTAGTTTAGCGCGTGGTTATCATAAGCAACCTTCATTAACAGCTAGTAAATTTATTCCAAATCCGTTTTCTTCTGAAATTGGAAGAAGAATGTATAAAAGTGGTGATCTTGTAAAAAGATTAGAAACTGGCGATCTTGATTTTGTTGGCAGAATTGATGGTCAAATAAAACTCAGAGGATTTAGAATTGAGTTAACTGAAATTGAATCTGTTTTATCTTCATTCCCTACAATAAAGAAAGCAATTGTAATGGTAAGAGAAGATAATCCTGGTAATAAACAATTAGTAGCATATGTGATAATGAAGAGCGATGTTGAGATAAATATATCAGAAATAAAAACATTCTTACGCGTAAAGTTACCTGAATACATGATTCCAGTAACTTATGTGAAGTTAGAAAAATTACCTCTTACTCCGAGTAAGAAAATTGATTATAATTTATTACCTAAACCAGATAATATTAGTAATAATGTTACCGCTGAATATGTTGAGCCTAAAACTGAAACAGAAATAGTTATTGCTAATATTGGGAAAGAACTACTTGGTGTAGATAGAATGGGAGTCCATGATAACTTTTTTGAGTTAGGTGGGCATTCTCTTTTAGCAACTCAATTTGTCTCAAAAATTAAAGAAAGTCTTAACAAAGATGTATCTTTAAAAACATTATTTGAAAATCCAACTATTTATGAGTTAATTGAACAGTTTGATTCAAATAATACTGAAACAAATTCTGAAGAAGAAACTATTATACAAGAAAGGGAAGAAGAAGACTTATTTGATCTCTTAAATGAAATTGAGAATATGACCGATGAGGAAGCTAAATCTCTATTAAAAAATGAAAAAGATGATTTAAGTTAGGATAAACCATGAAAGATATAAATAAAATTTTAGCTTCACTATCCCCGGAGAAACGTGCTTTATTAGAAAAAAGGTTAAAGCAGAAAAATAAAAGTTCTAATGCTTTCCCGCTTTCTTTTGCACAAAAGAGGCTATGGTTCTTAGATCAGTTTGATCCGGAAAGTATTGAATTCAATATTCCGTCTGCTATTGAATTAAGAGGTATCCTTAATCATTCTGCCCTGCAAAGTGCTTTGAATGAAATTGAAGAGAGACATGAAATATTACGCACTAAAATTTCAACTAATAATGATAATCCGGTTCAGGTTATACATAAACCAATTGGTATTAATGTAGAGTTGAAAGAGCTGGATGATAAGTTAAGTGAAGAAGAAAAAGATGCAAAGGTTAAAGAATTAATTCAGCAGAAATGTAGTAGAAAATTTTCTCTTACTTCAGACAGGTTATTTGATGTTTCTTTAATAAAAATAAATGAAAAGAGAAGTATACTTTTACTTGTTATGCATCATATTATAACTGATGGATGGTCGGTTGGAGTATTTATAAAAGAGTTTTCAATACTCTATGATAAATATTTGAATAAGAGTGATGCTGCTCTACCTAAGTTAACAATTCAATATGGAGATTATTCTAAGTGGCAAGAAAAATGGATTGATTCTCCAAAGTTTAAAACTCAATTAGAATTCTGGAAAAATTATCTTGGTGATAAATTTCCTGTTTTAGAATTACCTACGGATTTTACTGTAGAAGAAAATAAATCTTATAAAGCAGATTCTGTAATAAAAGTTATTCCTAAAAATACATCTGAAAGAATTAAAGATTTATGTTCAAGTTATAATATTACAAGTTTTGTTTTCTATGCTGGAATAATAAATGTATTATTGTCAAAATATTCTTCTCAGAAAGAAATATTTATTGGTATACCAGTTGCAAATAGAAAGAAAAAAGAAACGCAAGATTTAATAGGTTTCTTTGTTAATATGGTTGTTCTTAGATCTAAGATTCAAACCGAAAATACCTTTAAGGAATTTACTGAAGTTCTTAGAAAAGACGTATTAGAAATTTTAGATAATCAAGAAGTTCCATTCGAATTATTAGTAGAAGAATTACAGCCTGAAAGAAATCTTAATTCTACTCCAATATTTAGAGTTATGTACTCTTATGCTACTACAGGTGGTGAAAAACTCACTTTGCCCGGATTAGAATTAGCTAAAGTAGATATTGATTTTAAGGTAGCACAATATGATTTAACTTTTAATGTAAATGAATTACCTAATGGTGAAACCAATATTATTTTAGAGTTTAGTAAAGACTTATTTTTAAAATCCAAAATTGAAAAACTTGTAGAAAGTTTTACAGATCTTATAAATAATGTATTTGAAAGACCAGACTTAAAGATTAGAGATATTGATTTAATCTCTAATGAAGAAAAAGAAATTATTCAATCTAATTTTAATATTTCGAAAACTACAAAGTTCAAAAATATTCATAAGAGAATTGAAGAGCATGTTGAAAAATTTCCTAATGATATTGCATTAAAAGATAATAATCTAGAAATATCTTATGAAGAATTAAACCATAAATCTAATTGTATTGCTAATTATTTATTATCTCGTAAAATAAATAATAAGCTTATAGCTGTATTATTGGATAGCAGTAGCAATTATATTTCCTCTATATTTGGTATTCTTAAAAGTGGTAATGCATTTGTTCCGATTGATGTAAAATATCCTGGTGAAAGAATAAGTTCAATTATAAATGATGCTGAGATAGAATATATTGTTACACTTTCTGATTATGTAGATTTAATAGAAAATTTTAATGGTAAAATTATCCAACTAGATATTGAAGAAGAAAGAATTAATATATGCAGTTCGCAAAATCTAGAAATGCAAATTCACGAGCATCAATTAGCTTATTGTATTTATACTTCTGGTTCGACGGGTAAACCTAAAGGTGTTCAGATAAGTCATTTAAACTTGAATACTTTTAGTGAAGCAAGTAGAGAAGTTTATAAAATTGACCGTAATGATAAGTTATTTCAATTTGCATCAATTAGTTTTGATACCTCGATAGAAGAAATTTTCTTAAGTCTTTTAAGTGGTGCTACTTTAGTCATTAATAATGAAAAAAAATTAGCAGATGCACATGAATTATTAAGAACTATTTCAGAAGAACAAATTTCAGTTTTGGATTTTCCTACAGCATATTGGAATAATTTTTCTCAGCAATTATTACAAGATAACCTTCAATTACCTGCTTGTGTTCGTAAGGTTATAGTGGGTGGTGAAAAAGTAAATAGAAATTCTGTTATTAATTTGGGTAAATATTCATCACATTCAATTGAATTTTTTAATGGTTATGGTCCTACTGAAACAACAGTAATAGCTACAGTTTGGAATAATTGTGTAAATAACACTTCAAAAATTATAAATGAAATTCCAATTGGGAAATCAATACCCGGATATAATGTTTACATATTAGATGAGAACTTATATCATATACCAATTGGAGCATCTGGCGAATTGTTTATTTCGGGGAATGCTGTAAGTCAAGGTTATATAAATAATCCGGAATTAACTGCAAATTCTTTTTTACCTGATCCTTATGATAATGCTATTGGACAAAGGATGTATAGTACAGGTGATGTTGTTAAATTTTTAGAAGATGGTAATATAGAATTTATTGGACGAAAGGATAACCAAATAAAGATTAGAGGTTATCGTGTTGAATTAGAAGAAATTGAGTCTATTATTAGTCAACATCTTGAAGTAAGTGAATGTAAAGTATTGATTAAGTCTGTATCACAAGATAATAAACGAATAGTTGCTTTCTTAACATTCAAGAATCTAGATACAGAAATAGAAGATATAAAAAAGTCAGTTGCAAAGAAAATTCCTTCCTATATGATTCCAAGTGAATATCATATAGTAGACAGTATTCCTCTAAAAATTACAGGAAAAGTTGATACTGATAAATTATTAGAACTAGCTGAAGATAATATAGAAGGTCCAAAAGAATCCAAAATATTAAATGAAACAGAAGAATTATTACTCAGTATTACCTCTGAAATATTAGGGAATCAGAATTTATTAATAACAGATAATTTCTTCAATAGTGGTGGACATTCATTATTAGCTACTCAACTAACTTCAAGAATCCGTAGAGAATTTGGTTTAGATTTTCCAATAAGGAAAGTATTTGAAGCAATAAATATTGAAGATATTGCAAAAGAGATAGAACTACTTAAGAATACTGATATTGTAAAAAATATTATCCCTAAAGTTGAGCAAAAAGAGAATATACCTTTATCGTTTGCACAACAGAGATTATGGTTCCTTGATCAAATTGAAAAAGAAAGTCCATTCTATAATATCCCATTTGCCATAAGATTAAAAGGGGAATTAAACTTAGAATATCTTCAAAAAAGTATTGATAATGTTGTTGAACGCCATGAAATATTACGTACAACTTTTTCAAGTGAAGAAGGAACTCCGGTTCAAGTAATACATTCAAAAGTTGATTCTACTATTGATGTAAGAGATTTAAGAACATTTTCAGTTGATGAAAGGGAAAAGAAGGCAAAAGAAATTTGTGATGCTGAAATACAAATTGGATTCTCTTTAAAAGAAATTCCTTTATTTAAGATTACTTGTATTATTATTGATGAAGACGAATTTATCTTAGTAACAAGTATTCATCATATTATTTCTGATGGATGGTCATCTAATGTATTGATGAGAGAAGTTAGTTTGTTTTATTCATCGTACCTAAAGGGTATAACAAGCGAAATTCCACCATTAGAAATTCAATACTCCGATTATTCAATATGGCAGAGAAATTGGTTAAACGGTGAAGAACTTGAAAAAAGAATCAATTTCTGGAAAAAGTATTTTGATACTGTTCCAACTATACTTAAACTTCCATTAGACAAGAAGAGACCAGAAGTCCAGACTTATAATGGAAACATTATTGAAGTTGGAATTAGTAATAAAGAGAATGAGAGAATTGCTGAAATAAATACTGAATGTGGAACAACTCCCTTTATGTTTTTCTTGTCTTTGTTTAGTGTGCTACTTTATCGTTTAACTAATCAAGATGAAATTATAATTGGAACTCCTGTTGCAAATAGAGAAGCCCCTGAAGTTCAAAATTTAATTGGAATATTTGTTAATACTATTGGTATTAGAACCTCAATTCCTGAAATAAATAATTTTAAAGAGTTCCTTAAGTTAATTAGGCAAAGGTCAATAGATGCTTTTGCGAACAAAGATTTACCATTTGAAAAAATTATTGATTCAGTTAACATAGAAAGAAATCCGTCTTATTCTCCACTCTTTCAGGTTATGTTTACTTTTAATCCGTTTGAAAAATCTGAGAATAATTTTGATGGTATTAAAAGTGAAGAATTTGAATTTAGATCTATTACTTCTAAATTTGATCTTAGTTTAACAGTTCAAGAAACAGAAGATAAATCATATAATCTTGGTTTTGAATATAATACTGACTTATTCGAAGAAACTACAATTAAACGATGGCTAGATTATTATAAAGAGCTATTACATAGTGTGCTAACAAATCAAGCTAAACCTTTGCATTCTTATTCCCTTAGTTCAAATATTGTTTTAAAAGATAGTAATAATGTTGAGCTTGAAGATGAAAATTTTATTTTAAGATTTAAACACAATGTAGAAAAATATCCTAATAAAGTTGCTGTTTCTCAACTTGATAAAAATATATTGTATGCTGAGTTCAATAGGATAACAGATAATTTTGCTATTGAATTGAAACAGCATGGAATTATGCAAGGTGATTTTGTAGGAATATATTTAGATCGTAGTATTGAAGCTATTGTTAGTATGATTTCAATTTTGAAAATTGGTGCTGCCTTTATTCCTATTGATACAAAATATCCTGAAGATAGAATTAATTATATAATTAAAGATTCCAAGCTTTCTGCAATAATAATTTCTTCAACAAACGAAAGAGTTATTAAATCAACAAAAAATATATCAATTAGTAGTTTTAAAGATTATTTGAATGATGAAGAAACCCATATTGATTATAACTATGAAAAAATTCTTCCTGCATATGTAATTTATACATCAGGTACAACCGGAAATCCTAAAGGTGTATTAGTATCAAATAAAAATCTTAATAGTTTTATAAAAGCAGCAAGTAAAGATTATGGAATTTCAGAGAATGATAAAATTCTGCAATTCTCATCATTAAGTTTTGATACTTCTATTGAAGAGATATTTCCAATTTTATATCAAGGTGGATCTATTGAATTAAGAACCGATGACGTTCTGGAGAGCAATCAAAACTTATTAAATATTGCTAAAGAAAAAGGAATTACTATCTTAGATATGCCAACAGCTTATTGGCATCAATTAACTAATGAAATGATTGAAAAGAATTTAACTTTTCATCCAGAGTTACATACATTGATTACTGGGGGCGAAAAAGCATCAAAAGAAATATTCGATTTATGGTTTGAGAATTTTGGTGAAAATATCAACTACTTAAATACATACGGACCAACCGAAGGTACAGTTGTAGCAACTTATTGGTCATCTAAAAAAATAAAAAATGAATATTCTGAAGAGCTTCCAATAGGAGATCAACTTTCTAATAGTAATGTTTTTGTTCTTGATGCTGACTTTAATATTGTTCCAACAGGTGTTATTGGTCAACTATATATTGGTGGTGAGTCAGTTAGTTATGGTTACTTAAATGACACGGCTAAAACTGCTCAGCAATTTATACCGAATCCATTTTCTTCAAGAAACGGAGATCGTTTATATAAGTCTGGTGATTTAGTTCGTAGGCTACCTTCCGGTAATATTGAATTTATTGGGCGAGCAGATAATCAAATTAAAATTAGAGGTTTTAGAGTAGAAATTTCTGAAATAGAAAACTCAATCACAAAACTAGAATTTGTTAATGAAAACGCTGTAATAAACAAAATAGAAGGAGATCGTAACAGATTAATATGTTTCTATACTTCTCAAAATAAAGAAGAAAAAGCTTATGATGAATTTGTTGCAAAACTAAAAACAAAATTACCGAATTATATGATTCCTAGTAGTTTTATTAGACTTGAACAATTACCAATTACTGTGAATGGCAAAGTAGATAAAAAGCAGTTATCGCAAAGAAAAATTGAAGTTGTTAAAACTACGAGAGAAATAGTTAAGCCAACAAATGAAAGAGAAGAAATTATATTTAATGTTTGGAAAGAAGTTTTAGGTAAAGATGAATTTGGAGTTACTAATAATTTCTTTGAATTAGGTGGTGATTCAATTATTGGAATTCAAATTATTTCTAAAGTTAGACAGAGTGGTTTAATACTTAAACCTGTGCATCTTTTTCAACATCAAACAATAAGAGAATTAGCAGCTGTAGCTTCAGAGGGAACAGTTATCAAAGCAGAACAAGGTCTTATTGAAGGAACATATAAGATGCTTCCAATTCAAAAAATATTTTTTGAACAAAAATTCGAAAAAGAAAACCATTGGAATCAATCTTTACTCTTTAGAATTGAAGAACATCTAAATGCTAGTTTATTAGAAAAAACAGTTCTTAAAATTATTGAACATCATGATGCTTTAAGAACAAGAAAAATAAATGAAGATGAAAATTCCTTGTTGATAGGAAGTGACCTTGATGGATCTAAACATTTTGAACATATAATAATTGATGGAAAAGAAGATAATATTGGTAAAGCAATAGAAAATATATGTAATAATGCCCAATCTTCTTTAAACCTTGTTAATGGTCCAATATTTAAAGTAATATATATTGAGCTTCCTAATAACGAAAGCAGAGTATTTATTGTTGCACATCATATTGCAGTTGATGGTGTTTCTTGGAGAATATTAATAGAAGATTTTCAATCGATATATTCTCAATTAAGCGATGATAAAGAAGTTAAACTTCCTCTAAAAACTAGTTCTTTTAATGAATGGGCAAATATATTATTTACATATAGCAATTCTGATAAAATAGAAAATGATATAAATTACTGGAAAAAGATTTCTGAAAATAAAACACATGAAATATTAGAAAAATATTCAGGAGAAAATACTGAAGAGTCATCTATTAGTGATAATGTTATTTTATCTGAGGAGATAACAGAAAATCTTCTTACTAAGGTTAATGATAAATATAATACGAAAATAAATGATATACTTTTAACTGCATTGTTAAAGAGTTATTCTAATTGGTCTGGTAAAAGAAGTTTAATTGTAAATCTTGAAGGACATGGTAGAGAAAATTTATTTGAGGATTTAGATATTTCTAGAACTGTTGGCTGGTTTACTTCAATCTATCCATTATTTCTAGATATGAAAAAATCTGTTTCTTTAGCTGATTTAATTCCCACAGTGAAAGAACAGATTAGAAATATTCCTAATAATGGTTTTACCTATGGATTGTTAAGATATTTAAGTAGTGATGATGAATTAAGAAAATCGTTAAAAAATATTGAAAATGATTTCATTACATTTAATTATCTTGGTCAATTAGATAATATAATGAATGAAAAAACTCTTTTTAAGATTGCTAATGAAAGTAAAGGGTTTGAAAGAGATCCAAAAAATAAAAGAGAAAGTATAATAGATATAACAGGAAGTGTTGTTAATAAAAAATTGTCAATAAATTTTAGCTATAGTTCTAATTGTATTTCTAAAGATAGAATAGCTGATTTAATTAAGAATTATGAAAATGATTTGAAAAAAATTATTGATCATTGTATGAATGTTGAAAAGAAAAAAATTACTGCCTCTGATTTTTCAATGGCAAAATTAAATGATAAAAAATTGAATAGTGTGCTCTCAAAATTGAAGAAAAAATAATTATGGAAAATATTCAAGATATATACCCACTTTCACCAATGCAGGAAGGCATGCTCTTCCATTCCATTTATTCACCTGAATCGGAAGTATATCAAGAGCAATTTTCTTGTTCCTTGTTAGGTGAGTTTAATGTTGACGCTTTTAAATCTGCATGGCAAAAAGTTATTGATAGACATGATATTCTTAGAACAGCATTTGTGTGGGAAGATGTTGATGAACCTCTACAAGTTGTTTATGAATCAGTAGAACTTCCCTATGAGTTCATAGAATATGATGCGAGTAAAGACATCGAGAAAGATCAATATATAAAAAATAAACTTAATCAAAATCTTAAAATAGCTTTAGAATTCAATGATGCTCCTTTAATGCGTATTTCTCTTATTAAGTTTAGTGAAAAAGAACATTATATGATTTGGGATCATCATCATATACTTTTTGATGGCTGGGGATTGCCATTATTAATGCAAGAAATATTCGAAATTTATGAATGTTTTAATAATGGAAAAACTCTTGATCTTCATACTCCGCATTCGTATAAAAATTATATTTCATGGTTGCAGGAGCAAGATGAAGATAAAGCTAAATTGTTCTGGCAAGAACGATTGAAAAATATTAAAAAGCCAACAAAACTTTTATTCCCTAATAATGATGAATTAACAGAAGGATACACAAAAGATAGTTATCAATTCTCGCAAGAATTGTCTGAAAAGATTGATGTACTTTCCCAAAAAGAACAAATTACAAAAAATACGATTTTACAATCTGTGTGGGCTTTAATCTTATCT
>PDWI01000563.1_pt1 | contig 60056 bp, 45 predicted proteins | sample 1430891 | NCBI WGS metagenome assembly PDWI01 (sample SAMN01162508, study PRJNA174530) | Oral metagenome, whole genome shotgun sequencing project. | biome: Marine environment; feature: Marine mammal; material: Swab sample of the gingival sulcus; isolation source: swab sample of gingival sulcus... | reverse complement strand
AATCTACAAAGCTTTCTTTTCCGGTTTCTTTTATACTCATTTTTCTCTATTATTTTATACTATAAAAATACAAACAATATACTATATATCAAATAGATAGGTTAATAAAAATACCTATTTTCCCGTGCAAACTTCTATTCAAAGGGAGAATTATATTTGTTCTTGCAAACAAAGAAGTCTCCGTTCAAAGCTCTATTTAATGGGAGAGTAATATTTTTTTTCAAAGAAAAAACTATTTGAAAAATGACACCTTAATATTTTTGTTATGTTTTTTTTATTAAATTATTGATATTCAGATTTATATATGTTCTTATATTCAAGGTTTCTTCTTATACATTGAGAGGTTTTTACCTAATAAATAAGAAAGAAAAACAAATAAATATTTAATCAAATTAAGTTAAATATTGGTTGATGTTTTGATTGTATTGTTTTTTTTTTTTACATTTGTTGGTGAGAAAATAAACTATTCATTATAAGGTGTTAAGACCTATGAGTGTGAATCTGTATTTTTTAATATAATTTAATCTTTTATGCTTAAGAAGAATCCTTTAGAAAGGCTTACTTATGAGCCTCCACAGATAAGCTTTATACGAGTGAGCCAAGCTCTTTCTTTCTTGGCGAAGAATTTCTCAATGAAGGCAAATGGCGATGATTGGGATGATGGCGACCTCCTCGAAAACGAATTAGATGACGGCGTCTTAGGGGACGAATGGAACTATGGTGGCGGACTTGGGAATAGTTAAGAATTAAAAGTTAGTTTAATATAAAATAGAAAGAAAATGAAACGATTATTTCAATGGGTTGCCTTGCTAACCTGTGGTTTGATTTTAGCTGCTTGCGAGCAAGATGAACCTATCAAGAGGCGGAATGAAGGTTCTGTAAAGCCTTTGAGCTTCGAGATGAGTAGTTCGCTCGGAGCCGTGGCAATACGCTCGCTTAGTAGCAATACCGACAAACTTAATGAGGACGACCTGCGTGCCTCTTTGTTTAATAAGGGTTCTGACGACCCAGCTCAGACAGTTCTTAAAGCCAGCGACTTCGGCGAGAATAAACGTGAGGCAAGGTGGGGTGTTATCTACGATGGGGGCAAGCACTATGCTCTGAACTGTAAAGATGCCATTGAGAACGAGCCTCTTAATGCCATAAGTAATAATACCGTCCTATTTAAGAATGCGACAAAGAATACCATTGAGGGAGCTAAGCTCAAGATGTTTTGTCGCTCGTTGACTGATCTGACGGATATAAAATATGGCTTTATGTGTTTGGAGGGTAAGGCTGGTCTGGGCGATGACAAGACCAAGCAATACTTCAAGGGCGAGACAGCCCCTAACCACCGCCTTCAGGGCGTAGCGACGAATGCCTCTCAGGCAGAACGCCATATCCCTATTATGACCAGTGTGGTGGACTTCGATGCTATTACAGAACCTATTGCCAGCACTTCGGTGAAGTTTGCCCCTCGAGGTTCGCTCATCGGTCTGCACATCAGAAATAGGATAGCAACAAATATAATCGTTACAGATATTCTTGTACAGAGAGAAGGGGCTTTGAATTACTGCGGTTATTTTGATTGGAGTCAGGCTGGACCTGCAAGCTTCCACCCTGAATATACAGCTGAGCAGTTGGCTAATACGGCACTCTCTTTGCCTGTCTATCAAAATGAAACCACTGATCAAAAAGGCTATACGATTAATAAGGACAATACCGAGATGCCTTGCTTCTATGTGTGGGGCTTCCAAAACCCAAATAAGAAAGGCGAAAGCTTCCAAGTGCAAATTCGCTACAGGGTTCCGGGGAATGATACGGAGTTCACGACGAAGACCTTTAAGATTTTCGCTCCGAACTCGGTTGTAGATGGTGTGGCAAAGCAGTTTGACGATGGCTATTCGTATAATACAAAGATTACGATTAATGACAGCAACAAGACTGGTGGTAGCACTGGTTTGGACTGGGGTAATGGTGGCACGCTACCTAACGATGGAGGTGGTGAGAATCCTGCTCCACCACGAGTTTATTATCGTTCGCTGAACTTTACAACGCCACTGGACTTCGTTTCTGAAATGCCAGCGATTAACAAGGCAGGTACTGGTTTTGTAAAGAATCATAATATGCCACATACCACTACTGTTGCTGATATGAATGATGACGAGGTTGGCTACTACGATTGGAATCAAGCTATGGCTCTGTTTACCGAAAAGGCTTGGCTAAAGAATAATAAATACTATCTACCAACTTATGATCAGTGGAAGTCTATTGTAACAGGTCCTCATAAAGTATCAGTCTATTTTGATAAGATCCGAGCTAAAACCACAGTATTAGAGCTTGCACAAGTTGGAGAGACGACAGCTTCAGATTACTATTCTGATTATATAACAGTACAAGAGGGGGTAAATTTTGTAACTTATGCTCTTCGCTTCAAAGATACAGATTGGGTCTCAGCTTGGCGTTATTCTTATGAAGAGGAAGCTGGTATAAAGATGATGGTTATTAAGTGCGTGCCACTAAGAGGTCGTACAGGTATTACATTAGATAATATCAAGAATCCAGAGTTCTTCACAACAAATGATTGCTCTATTCGTACCTTCCCTTTTTATGGTTATAGATCTCGTAACTCTTCGCCTTCGGTTGACTTCTGGACTTATGTCAGTGCCTACTGGTCCTCGACTTCTGAAAGCTATGAAAATCATGCGTACAAGTTGTGTTACTACAGCGATGACGCTTTTTTGAACGATAGCGAGCCTCTCTTATGCTATCCCCTACGTCCTTTCCGCAAAGACCCAAATGCGACTCCAGCCAAACCGCCACGTGTTTATTATCGTTCGCTGAACTTCACAACGCCATTGGATTTTGTTTCTGAGATGCCAGCCATCAACAAGGCGGGTACAGGCTTGGTTAAGAACCACGACTTGCCACATACAAAAGTTATTGCTGATATGAATGATGATGAGGCGGGTTACTATAATTATGATGATGCTAAGGCTCTCTTTAACAAGCCTTGGCTGAAGAATGGTAATTATTACCAGCCAAATTTTGAGCAGTGGAAGTCTATTGTTTCTGATGGGGATAATATGGTTTCTTTTAGTATTAATGAGGTTAGTAAAGGTAAGAGGACTATAAGGGAAACTGCACAAGTTGGAGAGACTACAGCTCAAGAATATACATCTGATTATGTAACGGTTCAGGAAGGGGATTTATATGTTACTTATGCTCTTCGCTTCAAGGATACAGATTGGGTCTCAGCTTGGCGTTATTCTTTTGAAGATGAAGCTGGTGTAAAGATGATGGTCATTAAGTGTGTACCTCTAAAGGGGCGTACAGCTATTACATTAGATAATATCAAGAGTCCAGAGTTTTTTACCACTAATGATTGTTCTATTCGTACATTCCCTGGATATGGTTGCTTAGAAGAATCTGGAACTTCTGTAGATAATTCATTTGGTTCTAATGGAGGATTTTGGTCCTCCTTTGATGATGATGAGAGTGGAAATCTTATGGCCTTCTTAGACTCTTTTGCTTGTTCGAACTATGATGAGCGTACCTTCGGCTACTCCGTTTGTCCTTTCCGCAAAGACCCAAATGCGACTCCAGCCAAACCGCCACGTGTTTATTATCGTTCGCTGAACTTCACAACGCCATTGGACTTTGTTTCTGAAATGCCAACTATCAACAAGGCGGGTACAGGCTTCGTTACAAATTACGACTTTCCACATACAACAGTTATTGCTGATATGAATGATGATGAGGCGGGTTACTACGATTGGGAGAGAGCTAAAGACCTCTTCAACAAGCCTTGGCTAAAGAATAATAACTACTATCTACCAAATGAGAAGCAATGGCGGTCTATTGTTCCAAGTAAAGAAAACCCCGCTGTTTATTTTGATAATATACACGATAAAAGTACTGTATTAGAGCTTGCACAAGTTGGAGAGACTACAACTTCAGATTACTATTCTGATTATATAACAGTGCAAGAGGGAGGGTTCTTTGTAACCTATGCTCTTCGCTTCAAAGATACAGATTGGGTCTCAGCTTGGCGTTATTCTTATGAAAGAGAAGCTGGTGTAAATATGATGGTCATTAAGTGTGTACCTCTAAAAGGTCGTACAGCTATTACATTAGATAATATAAAGAATCCAGACTTCTTTACAACAAATGATTGTTCTATTCGCAGCTTCCCTACTTACGGTTTTAGATATCCTGACAATTCTTATACCTACTTCAATTCCTACTTTTACTACTGGTCCTCGGATATTGCACCTCCCGTCTTTGGTAGTGATAATTATGCGTTCGCATTCTCATTAGATAGAAAGGACTCTCGTATGAGATCCTGCAGTAAGCTCCACGGCTTGCTCGTTTGTCCTTTCCGTCGTCCGTAAAGAAGTTGTAGTATAATTATAAGTTTGCCCTTTGCCTTGAGAGGTGGAGGGTAAACTTTTAGGCGAACTGACGGAGGGGGTATTTAGTTATTTTATTAGCCTAAAGGGTGCTTTTCATTACCCCATAGGGTGGGGAGAATTACCCTATAGGGTAGCGAACCTTAGGCTATAGGGTAACAAAAACTACCCTTAAGGCTAAGAGGTGTTAATAAAAAAGGGAGCTTTCGGCTCCCTTTTTTTTGATGCTCCTGCCCTGTTTATCGCTAAGGCCTACCTATATAAATGAAGAAAAATTTGTATCTTTGTTAGGTAGTATAAAAAGATTCATCATATAAGCATTATAATGAACGAAGAAAATAAAGAAATAAAAAACTCTGGTAGCTATTCTGCCAGTAGTATTCAAGTCTTAGAGGGCTTAGAAGCTGTTCGCAAACGCCCTGCGATGTATATCGGTGATGTAGGAGAGAAAGGTCTGCACCACTTGGTATATGAGGTCGTGGATAACTCTATTGACGAAGCTTTGGCTGGACATTGTACAGATATTCAAGTTGTAATAGCTGAAGATAACTCTATTGAAGTACACGATAATGGTCGTGGTATTCCTGTTGATTATCACGAGAAAGAAGGTAAGAGTGCCTTGGAGGTTGTACTTACTGTACTTCACGCAGGGGGTAAGTTTGACAAAGGTTCTTATAAAGTATCTGGTGGTTTGCACGGGGTAGGTGTTAGTTGTGTTAATGCCTTATCTACTTACCTTAGAGCAGAGGTTCATCGTGAGGGCAAAGCCTATGCGATGGAGTTCTCAAAAGGTGTTGCAAATACTGATTTGCAGGAGTTAGGTGCGACAGAAAGACGTGGTACAAGTATTTATTTCAAACCAGACTTGTCAATCTTTACTGTTGGAGAATATCAATTTAAGATATTGTCTGATAGACTTCGTGAACTTGCTTATCTAAATGCAGGTATTCGCTTGACTCTTGTGGACAAGAGAGAAGTGCTTGAAGATGGTTCGTTTAAGACAGAAGTTTACCACTCAGAAGATGGTCTGAAAGAGTTTGTTCGCTATATCAATAGAAGTAAAGATGCTCTTGTAGAAGATGTTATTCATATTGTTACAGAGAAGCAAGGTGTACCTGTTGAGGTGGCTATGATGTACAATACTTCTTATTCGGAGAACGTCTATAGCTATGTAAATAATATCAATACGATTGAGGGGGGGACACACTTATCAGGCTTCCGTCGTGGTCTAACACGTACGCTCAAGAAATATGCAACGGAGTCTAAGATGCTTGAGAAAGCAAAAGTTGATGTAACTGGTGATGACTTCCGTGAAGGTCTTTCTGCGGTTATCAGCATTAAGGTTGCAGAACCTCAGTTTGAGGGACAAACAAAGACAAAGCTGGGTAACAATGAAGTGATCGGAGCGGTAGATATGGCCGTGAGCGAAGCATTGGAAATCTTCCTTGAAGAGCATCCACGTGAAGCAAAGATTATCGTTGATAAGGTAATCCTTGCTGCTCAAGCTCGCCACGCAGCTCGTAAGGCTCGTGAGCAAGTACAACGCAAATCTCCTCTATCTGGAGGTGGGCTTCCCGGTAAGCTTGCCGACTGCTCAAGCAAAGACCCTGAACTTTGTGAGCTATTCCTTGTGGAGGGAGATTCGGCTGGTGGTACTGCTAAAGATGGTCGTGATAGAGAGTTCCAAGCTATTCTGCCATTGAGAGGTAAAATCCTTAATGTGGAGAAGGCTATGCAACATAAGATCTTTGAGAGTGAGCAAATACGTAACATCTACACCGCTCTTGGCGTAACGGTTGGGACGGAAGAGGATAGTATGGCACTTAACCTCTCAAAGCTTCGCTATCACAAAGTCGTGATTATGACCGATGCCGACGTGGACGGTAGCCATATTGCTACGCTAATCTTGACTTTCTTCTTCCGTAATATGAGAAGTCTGATTGAGAAGGGGTATGTCTATGTAGCTACACCTCCGCTCTACTTGTGTAAGAAGGGAAAAGAGCAAGAGTACTGCTGGAATGATCAGCAACGCTTAGCCTTCATCGAGCGTGTAGCAAATGGAGAAGAAGGTAAGGTGCAAGTACAGCGTTATAAAGGTCTTGGAGAAATGGACGCTGATCAACTTTGGGATACAACGATGGATCCACAGAATAGAATGTTCCACCGTATTACGATTGAGAACGCTGCCGAAGCAGATGCTATCTTCTCTATGCTAATGGGTGATGAGGTTGCTCCTCGCCGTGAGTTTATTGAAGCTAATGCTACTTATGCACGTATCGATGCGTAGTGCTTAAATACTTTTGTGATTATGTCTATGAAGAATGTAAAGCTTACTGCTGAAGTAGGTAAGTTGAATAGGCAAGTCGATAGTTTTTTGGGGGAGAACCGCTTAGGTTCTCCCTCATCATTATCGGACTATATGCCACGAATTGCCATTACTGCTAATGAGGCTGAGTTAGGTTCTTGCTTGGCAAGGGCTTATTCTGATGCTTTAGTTGAGGCAGGGGCAGTGCCGTATATTATTCCTATAACGAAGGATATAAAGACTTTACTCGAAGCTCTCCGATCTTGCGATGGCTTAGTGCTTACAGGTGGAGCAGATATTCACCCAATGTATCTTGATGAAGAACCTATTAAGGGCTTGGGGGATATTAATCTAACGAGAGATTCTTATGAACTTATTATTATACGTTTAGCTCGTCTATTGAATCTGCCTACGCTTGGTATCTGTCGGGGGCATCAAATCCTTGCTTTAGCTTATGGCTCTACGATGTATCAGGATTTATATACGCAATTCCAAGAAGCAAATGCTATTGATCATTCGCCAAAAATCCCTAAGACAATGCCTGCTCATAAGTTACTTCTTAGTAACTATCCCAATCGTTTGGCAGAGATTCTTGGTCTTGAGGAAGGGGAGCTTATTTATGTAAATAGTCTTCATCATCAGGCAGTGAAAGATGTGTATTATCCATTTAAGGAAGTTGCGACCGCTCCTGATGGTGTCAATGAAGCTATTGATGCCTTTCCTGAAAACGATATTATTGCCGTGCAGTGGCACCCAGAGCAGTTAGTGGTTGGGGGGGACGAGAGACAAAGGAAGCTATTTCATCATCTTGTAGAGCGAGCAAAACTATATCATCGGGCAAGTGAGTTTCATAGAAAGAATATTTCTATTGATTCTCATACTGATACGCCGATGTTCTTCAATAAAGATTTTGATTTGTATCATAGTCAAGGACGAACAAAAGTAGATATTCTGCAAATGCAATTGGGAGAGATTGACAGTTCTGTAATGGTTGCCTATCTCCCTCAAAGAGAAGTAAATGCAGAGGGGCATAAGCGAGCTTTTGCTCTTGCGGATAAAAAGTTAAGTGAGCTTCTTGGGCATATTCGCAATAATTCGGATACTTGTCTTTGGGCAAAGGGGGGCGAGGATCTTGTTCAGGCTAAGCAAGCTGGTAAAAAGGCGCTTGTTACAGGCATTGAGAATGGCTATGCTATCGGTACAGATTTGTCTCTAATTAAGTATTTTAGAGATAAATATGGTGTTGCCTATATTACACTTTGTCATAATGGAGATAATGCTATTTGTGATTCAGCAAGTAAATCTAATAGAACTCATAAAGGTTTAAGCGATTTTGGGCGAAAGGTTGTCCAAGAGATGAATCGCTTGGGCGTAATGATTGATCTAAGTCATACAGGAGAGGAGACTGTTCAAGAGGTTCTTGAGCTTAGTACGCAACCTCCTCTTGTTAGTCATTCATCGGTAAGAAGTTTATGCAATCACCCTCGCAACCTCTATGATAATGCAATCAAAGCTATTGCGGATAAAGGAGGTGTGATACAGGTTTGTCTCTATGCTGGATTTATTTCCGAAGATGACAAAGAAGCAACTTATTTAGATGCTGTAGAGCATATTGAGCATATTATCAAGCTTGTTGGTATTCAGCACGTTGGTATCGGTTCTGATTTTGATGGAGATGGCGAGCTAATTGGTTGTCGTTCTTCGTTAGACTTGAAACGCATCACAATGGAACTTTTACGCCGTGGCTATACAGAGGATGAGCTTGCTCTTATTTGGGGAGGAAACTTCCTTCGTGTTATGCAAGCTTGTCAAAGCTCACGAGAGGAATAGCAAGGGCAAACAGCCTATTCTTTATTATTTTCGTATCTTTGTGAGAAGTTTAGTAATTACAAATAAAAAATATAGTAATGAAAAGATTAATTTATGCCCTTAGCCTTTTAACTCTATGTGTAGGTTTGGCAATGGCTCAAAAAGACAAGAAAGCAAAGAAAAAAGCGATAATTAGTTCAGAGCAAACTGAACACGACTTTGGTCTTATTAAGGAAGCAAATGGTTCAGTAGTACATACTTTTGTTATTAAGAATGTTGGTACAGCTCCATTAGTTCTAACTCGTGTGATTGCTTCTTGTGGTTGTACAACTCCTGAATACAGTCCAGAGCCTGTACCTCCTGGAGCAAGTCGTAAGATTTTTGTAAAGTTTAATCCTGCAGGTCGCATCGGTCCATTTATCAAACGTATCGTTATATATAGTAATGGTAAGGATGGAGCTTTTATATTACGAATTAAAGGGCATGTTGAGTAAATAATCCCTGTTGAAATAAATAAAGAAGGCTATAACCGCATTAGGTATAGCCTTCTTTATTATATTGTAGAAATAGTTTATTTTTGTATATGTAGATATACAATATAGTAATCAAGAAGATAAATAGATATATGTTGCAAGTTGAAGCATTAGAGAAGCGTTTTGGAGATAGACTTATTTTTGAGAATTTAAGTTTTACCATAGAGCGAGGTAATAAGGTTGGCTTTATTGCCCCTAATGGAACTGGTAAAACAACTCTGATGAATATGCTTGTCGGCAAAGAGCCATATCAATCAGGAAAAATACAAATAGAGAAAGATGTACGTTGGGCATATCTGGCTCAATTGCCTGATATTGATAGAAATGCGACAGTTTTAGATGCCTGCTTCAATCAGTATGACCCCATTGCTAAACTTTGTTTAGAGTGGGAGCGTGCAAGTAATGATAATGATAGTGAGGCAATGAGTCGTCTGCTCCCCGAAATGGAAGCAAGTGCTGCTTGGCATTATGAGCAAAGAGCTAAGGAGATTTTATCTTCTTTGGGTATTAGAGATTTCTCAAAATCAGCAGAGAATCTATCAGGAGGCGAAGCTAAGCGTATAGCACTTGCTGCGGCTCTCATTAGCGAACCTGATTTGCTTTTTCTTGATGAGCCAACGAACCACCTTGACGTGGAGACTATCGAATGGTTGGAAAACTATCTCTCTCGCAGTACGATGACCTTGATTCTTATCACGCACGATAGATATTTCTTAGATAGAGTTTGTAATGCCATTATGGAGCTTGATAACGGCACTATCTATCGTTACAAAGGGAATTATGCTTACTTCTTGGAGAAACGAGACGAACGTATACAAGCAGAAGCCTCTAATTTAGCACGTAATAAGAATATCTTAAGGCGAGAACTTGAGTGGATGCGTCGTCAGCCACAGGCAAGGGCTGGAAAAGCTCGCTATCGTATAGATGCTTTTCATCGTCTTAATGAAGCAACAAAGCAACGAAAAGTAGAGCAAGAGGTCAAGATGCTTTCTGCCGATGCTGGACATATCGGGAAGAAAATTTTTGAAGCTCACGGTGTTTGTAAGGCTTACGGAGATAAGGTTATCTTGAAAGACTTTGAATATATCTTTGCCCCAAAAGATAAAGTTGGTATTGTCGGGGATAATGGTGTCGGCAAAACAACTTTCTTGAAAATGTTAATGGGCTTAGAACCTATTGATAAGGGGCGTTTTGACCTTGGAGAGACGCTTCGCTTTGGTTACTACTCGCAAGAAACGCCAGCTTTTCCGTCAGACAAAAAAGTCATTGATATCATCTCCGATATTGCTGATCATATTACGATTAAAGAGAAGAATGGAGAAGTCCTAACCGCTCAGCAGATACTTACTCGTTTCCTTTTCCCTGTTGATAGGCAGTATACACCTGTTGCCAAGCTTAGTGGGGGAGAGCTAAGGAGGTTATATCTGTGTTCTATCCTTATTCGTCGTCCAAACTTCCTTATCCTTGACGAACCAACTAATGATTTGGATATCTTAACGCTTAATGTCTTAGAGGAATATCTGCAAGAGTTTACGGGCTGTTTGCTGGTTGTCTCGCACGATAGATTCTTTATGGATAAGGTTGTAGAGCATTTACTTTGTTTCCAAGGAGCGGGTAAGGTTAAAGATTTCCCAAGTTCGTATAGTGATTATAGGCTTTATTTGCAAACGCAAAAAGAAGAAAAGGCTAAAGCCCAAGCAGAAGTAGAAAAGAAACAACAGAAGGATAAGGCAAATACATCAAAGCCACGACACAACAAGCAACAAAAGCTTAGTTATGCAGAGAAGCGTGAGTTGGAGACCATTCTTAAAGATATAGAGGCTTTGGAGGAAGAGAAGCTTCAACTGGAAGAGGCGATGTCTTCGGGTAAACTCTCTGCCGAAGAGCTTCAAGTATCTGGAGCAAGGATTGGCGTGGTCATTGACGAAATGGATATGCTTACTTTACGTCAGCTTGAATTAGAGGATAAACAAGGTTAATCTTAGAGTAATAATGAAACTTCGGATTTCTTTTTTTAGTTTAATTCTTTTGCTTGGCTTGACAGCTTGTGCCACTACTCGCTATGTCGGAGATGATGAGTTCCTTCTATCTTCAGTGAAGATTATCTCAGATAGCTTGAGCAATGAGCCAAGTATCAATGTAAAGTCTATGCAAACTTACTTAGGTCAGAAACCTAATAAAGAAGTCTTAGGCTTTATCCCTTGGCATTTGGCTCTATATAATATGAGTAATATCAAGAGTAATAGTTGGTTTAATCGTTTACTTCGTCGTTGGGGAGAAGAGCCTATTATTTACAACAAAGAAGAGGCAGAATATACGGCAAATAGGCTGTCAACAGTCCTGTATAACAAAGGATTTCTACACGCTAAGACCACCATTAAGTTGGATACACTTGCTCCTAAGAAAATAGGTGTCAGGTATTATTTAGATGCAGGAGATTTGTATGAAATCTCACAACACAGAGAGTTTGTCAAGAATAAGTGTATAGACTCTATTCTGCACCCTATAGATACGCTCCAGAACCAAAAACTATACAGCAACGAGCGTTATGGTTCATATCTTAGAGCTGGTACGCCTCTTTCTTCAGATAATATGCAAAAGGAACGACATCGTATTACGCAAATTTTACGTAATCGTGGTTATTATGACTTTAAGGACGAAGATATTTACTTCAAAGTAGATACGACATCTACAATTAAAGATGTATGGGTGCATACTATTTTAGATTCTACTTACCAACAATATAGAATTGGTAAAATATCTATTTGGCAGGATATAAAAGCTAATACGAATGCTTTGCATTCAGAGAATTTTAATAATATCTTCTTTTATCGTAATAATAAGCATTGGTTACGCCCGAATGTACTAAACAAAAGAATTCTTTTTCGCAAAGGAGATTTATATAGCTCTGAGCAGAAAGCTCGAACCTATTCAGCTCTAATGAATCTAAAGATTAATAGTTCTGTTTTGATAAGGTATCATATTGATTCAACAGCTCTTGAACCAACGCTTAATTGTGATATAATGACTACGATGAAGCCAAATAAAGAGTTTATGCTTGAGCTGATTGGGACACATTCGTCAGGGAACATTGGGGTAAATACGACCTTTGGATTTAAGCATAATAATGTTTTTCACGGATCAGAAGAACTTAGCTTGCTCTTTCGTTTAGGCTATGAAGACTTAGACAAGACCTCTAAAAATAGGCTTAGCTATGGTTTTGAAACATCGCTGAAGATACCAAGAGTTATTCTTCCAGTCTTATATAATGCTCAATATATTCGGACTAAAGCTACTACAGATATTGGCTTTCTTTATGATTATCAAGTACGCCCAGAGTTTAATCGTAAGTTATTTTCTCTTAACTGGGGCTATAGTTGGACTGCTTTTAAGCAAAGTCGTATCAAACATAAGCTTAAACTGGCAGAGATTGACTATATGAAGTTTGATTATATCAATTCGGAGTTCTACAAAGCAATGCCTGATATTACCCGTATGCTCTATTATCGTAATCAGTTCGTGCTTGGAAGCTCATATACTTTTAAGTACTCCTCAATGGCTGGTAATAGCAATAGATATGCTAAGTCTATTCATAATCTTCGTTTGCACTTTCAGTCTGCAGGGAATCTGCTCCGAGGAGTTTCAAGGTTGCTTGATTCTAAGAAAGACCGCTATGGAGCATATTCTTTGATGAATATCAACTATGCTCAGTTTATTCGGGGAGAATTAGATTATTCAGCTCTATTTCATATAGATAAAAAGAGGGCTTTGGCTACACACTTTGCTTCTCATATTGTTTATCCTTATGGCAATAGTCGTATCTTGCCTATTGATTTGCGTTATTTCTCGGGAGGAGCAAATGGAATGAGAGGTTGGGGTGTTCGCTCGCTTGGTCCGGGGAGTATGAGCAAGAAAGGAAGAGATAATATATTCTTCCAAAGCGGAGATATCAAGCTTGAGATGAGCCTTGAGTATCGCAAACGTTTAGATTCATCTTTTGAGTTTGCGACTTTTCTTGATGCAGGGAATATCTGGACTATCTACCCCTATAAGGATCAAAAGAATGGTAACTTTAGTTTTGATCGTTTTTACAAAGAAATAGCTCTTTCTACTGGTTGGGGACTTCGTTGGGACTTTACTTATTTCTTGTTGCGACTTGATGCTGGTATGAAGATTTATGATCCACAAGAGCCGATGAAGAAGCGTTGGGTATTCTTAGACAAGAGCCTCAAAGATCTCTTTGCTATTCATTTTGCTCTTGGCTATCCTTTCTAATTAATTATAAATCAATAATCATACCTTCATTCGTTGCAAAGGTATTAGCAAAGACTTCCTTAGCCTCACTAAGGAGGTCTTTTGTATTATAATAACGAGCTGAATAATGTCCAATCAATAGACGCTCTACTTGAGCTAAGTGAGCCATTTCACCAGCTTGACGTGCAGTGCTATGAGCTGTTTGTTTGGCTCTATTTTTTTCACTTTCCATAAAAGTAGCTTCGTGGTATAGGGTGGTTACGCCTTCCAAAAAAGCTAAACTCTTAGTATTGAAGCTTGTATCAGACATATAGGCATAGCATTTTGCTGTTTTGCCTTTTTTTGTGAGTCGTTCGTTAGCAATGATTGCTCCTTCCTCATTTATGAAGTCTTCCCCTAAGAGTAATTGAGGATAAAAAGAGCGAGGAACGCCATAGAAATCAACTGAAGCTTTGTCAATATGTCGCTCAGCAACTTTTTCTTTGAGCGTAAAGCCAAGTGTTGGCATTTTATGATAGAGGGGAAAAGATTTAATCGTAATAGAGCGATCTTCGTAAACAAGCTCTTGTGTGCTGTGATTGACTTCTTTGATGATGACATTGTATTTAAGGTCTGCACAGAATTGCTCCAAGAATGGTTTGAGAAAAGCCTCCAGTCCTTTTGGTCCTATGATTTGGAGGTCGCCACTTCGACCAAGTAAGCCAAGCGTAGAAATCAAACCGATGAGTCCAAAACAGTGGTCGCCGTGTAAGTGGCTGATGAAAACAGCGACAAGGCGTTGGAAATTAAGTTTTTGCAAACGAAACTGCCGTTGCGTACCCTCTCCACAATCAATCATAAAAAGCTTCCCTCTTAGTTCAACAACCTGTGATGACGGATAGTGTAAAGCTGTTGGGATAGCCGAACCACAACCTAATATATGTACTCTAAAGTTTGACATTCTTTAATCTTTTCTTTCTCCTAATTTATTCATTCTAAATTCTTAACAAAGATAGATATAATTAGTTTAGGGTATATAAACTAATCTATTATTTATTGAGTAAAGAAGCCTCGCTATTTATTATTGCTATCCATTGCTGTCCGATAAAAATAGTGAGCTTATTTTTTAGGTAACAATAAAAAGGGCTGATTCCAAGATATTGGAGTCAGCCCTAAAAGTCTTATTTTAGTATTTGGCTATTAAAACATAGACTTATGCACAAGAATAATATTTTTTATCGGACAGCAATGCTTTTTTTTGTATAGCTCTCATAAGTTAGAGGCTCTACTAACTTGATTTTAAGTGTTTCCACGAGTCCGTCGTAGCCTTCAGCAAAACCTTCTGTAGCTTTCCCTTTGTATTCAAGCATTAGCTCGGCTAATACAGGAGTGTAAGCTGTCTTAATCTCTTTGGTTAGCTCTTTGTATTGTGAGTTTAGCTTGCCACTTTTGTCATTAATCCAATAAACTTTTGTAGAACCAATCGGTTGGAAGCTTGAAACTTCGTGTCCAAAAGTAAGCAAACCTCTTACATATTGCTCCTTAAACTTTGGACTTTCATCAGATTGTTTGCGAAGAACGTACATATTTGCTAGTTCAGATGTACTTTTCTTGCCGTCCTTGTCTAGTAGGATTAGCTTGTTTTCGCCTACTGCATATAGCTTTTTATGTTCACCTGTTCCGATGATAATTTTTTCTCCGTCTTCGCTGAAAGAGAAAGTTCCCTTTTCTTCAAAGCAAGAATTTTCCCCTTCAAGATAAAAATCTACTTTCTGAAACGTTTTATCGTTGTAGAGGTTAAGTGTAACTAAGATCCCCGTACCACTAGCAGAAGGTAGGAAGCCTTGATAAGTGCCGTCCCAATCTAAGCAAACCTCAGAGGTATCGCCTGTTGCTTTTTGACTCGTTGTTTGCTCTGTTTCTGTTTGAGTAGTCTTTGCTTTATTGCTATTGCTTTGGCAACTAAAGAGTACTAAGGCAAGTGAAAGGGTTAGAATTTTTGTTTTCATAATACTTATAATTTATATCTACTATTTATCTATATAACAATAACGTAGAAGTTCGTAATTTATTTTTGTAAATAGACTTTTTGCCTAAAAAAGACTTATGACACTTTTTGTAAAACCATCGTTGAGAACCATTACAGAAGTTGTTTTTCTTGACTTCTTTTGAAGCACAAAAAGGTCTTTTTATTTATATTGTTTCAAGCTATGTAATGACTTATAATAGATAAAGATACTACACTTCTCAGCCACAATTTTGGCACATAAGCCAAAAGTTTAGAGTTTGTTCCCTTACAAACTGGAGTTTCTTCGGGAAGAAACTTCAGTTTCACTGGGAATAAATTATAGTTTCTTTAGGGAGAAACTCCAATCAGATTTATACCAATGTATAGTTATCCTCAATAAAAAGCAACAAGCTGTGCCAATTTTTCTTTTGGCACAGCTTGTTGCTTTGGGTTGGGAGTTTGTCGTTTAGTTGCTTGAATTGATTGGTTCAAGCTTATATTCTTTGGCGACTTTTAGCATAAAAGCATAAGCAGGTTCGTATTCATTAGGAATAACGCCATCAAGAATGGCATCTTTGATGGCATCTTTGATGAGTCCAATCTCCCTACAAGGTTTTAGACCAAATGTTTCCATAATGAGCGAGCCACTAATAGGTGGTTGAAAAGAACGAATCCTGTCTTTCTCTTCAATATCTTTAAGTTTATGACGAACAACAGAGTAATTATCTAAATACTTACGTACTCTATTAGGATTCTTACTCGTGATGTCTGCTTCAACCAAAAGCATTAAGTCCTCAATGTTATCTCCTGCGTCAAAAAGCAAACGCCTAACAGCCGAATCACTAACGCCTTCATCAACCAAAGAAGCAGGACGCATATGTAGCTCAACCATTTTTTGAATGTATTTCATCTTGCCGTCCATTGGCAAGCGAAGACGACGGAAGATCTTAGGAAGCATTTTAGCTCCTACATAGTTGTGATTGTGAAAAGTCCAACCCAATCGTTTGTCAAATCTCTTTGTACGAGGTTTGCCAATATCGTGAAGCAAAGCAGACCACAAGAGCCACAAATCTCCCTCTTTTCGCTCTCTTTTGTTGAGTACACTTGCTAAGTTATCTACGACCTTGTAAGTATGGCTTAGATTATCTTTGTGTCCAACGCCGTCTTTCGTCTCAGCACCTTTTAGGGCTAATAGTTCAGGGAAGACAAGCTCCATCAGTCCTGTTTGTTCAAAAAGCTCAAGTCCAATAGAGGGACGAGGAGAAAGCAGAATCTTATTTAATTCAACGATAATACGTTCAGCAGAGATAATCTCTATTCTATGAGCATTACGTCCAATAGCAGCAAAGGTCTCTGGTTCGATGAAGAAGCCTAATTGAGAAGCAAAACGAATGGCTCTCATCATTCTAAGCGGGTCATCACTAAAAGTAATGTCTGGGTCAAGTGGGGTACGAATACTTAGAGCGTCCATATCGTCTAAGCCACCGAAAGGATCTAATAGCTCGCCATAACGCTCTTTGTTGAGGCAAATAGCTAAGGCATTAATCGTAAAATCACGACGCTCTTGATCTTCTTGTAGCGTGCCATCTTCAACGATAGGTTTACGGCTATCTTCTTGATAGCTTTCTTTTCTTGCTCCTACAAATTCTACTTCAAGGTCGCCCTTTTTTACCTGTGCCGTACCAAAGCGAGCAAAGACGGATAAGTAAGCTCCTTTACCCAATCGACGAGCTACTGCTTCAGCAAGTTTAATCCCTTGTCCTACGGAAACGACATCAATGTCTTTGCTTTGACGACGCAAGAATATATCACGGACATAACCGCCAACTACATAGGTCTCAAGATTTAGCTTATCAGCTTCTTCTCCTATTAGTTTGAATATATCTGTATCTAAATGTTTATTGATTAGTTCTTTTTCTGTCATATTGTTTGTTTAATATCTCAAGGATAGAGGTTTATTATTTCCAACCTTGAGCTCTAAGGCTAATCTCAGTGCCATTTCCTGTTACTAAATTTGCTCCAAGAGACTCTTCTGTTACGTGTCCAATGAAGCGAAGTCCGTCAATCTCTTTAGCTTTGTCCATAAGACCTAAAGGTATCGTGAAGAGGAACTCATAATCGTCGCCCCCATTAAGAGCTACAGTCATTACATTGAGATTAAGTTCTTCAGCCATTCTTGCTGTTTCGTAGTCAATAGGCAAACGCTCTTCGTAAATGCGTACGCCTACCTTACTTGATTTGCAGAGGTGAAGCAGTTCACTTGCCAAACCATCAGAAATATCTATCATACTCGTTGGCTTGATGCCTTTCTTTTGCAATTCATCAAGTATAGAGAGCTTTAATTCAGGCTTTAGCTGACGCTCAAGAATGTATTCATTGGTTGCAAAATCAGGTTCAAAGTCGCCTGTCTCTCCTGCAAAGACATTCTTTTCTCTCTCCAAGAGACTCAGCCCCATATAAGCCGCTCCAAGGTCGCCAGTACAACAAATCAAGTCTGTTGGTTTGGCAGTACTCCTAAGGCATAAGTTCTCGGCTTGTACAGCTCCAAGGCAAGACATACTAATGAGCAGACCTGTTTGAGAAGCACTTGTGTCTCCGCCTACGACATCAAAGCCATAAGTCTCAGAAGCAAGTCTAATGCCTTCGTAAAGCTCCTCCAAGTCTTCAACGCAGAAGCGTGCAGAGATACCAATAGAGACTGTTAGTTGTGTTGGGAAACCTCCCATAGCATAGATGTCTGCAATCGTAGCGACTGCACATTTATAACCGAGATGTTTGAGAGGGGTATAGACCAAATCAAAGTGGACACCCTCCAAAAATAAATCTGTTGTGAGCAAACTCTCAAAGCCCTCTTGTGGGCTAATTACGGCAGAGTCATCTCCAACACCAATTTTAGATGTTGCTTGTTTGAGTTGGAAGTTCTTCGTTAGTTTATCTATAAAAGCAAATTCGCCAAGAGACGATATTTCTGTTCGTTTCATTCTTTATTATTCTTGTAATGTGGCAGGCAACGCTTGTGCTGCCTGCTTGATGTGTAAGTTAAATTCTTCTTCCTTATTAGCTCCCACAGAAATTGTAATAGGGAGATAATATAGGTGTTCTAATAGATCTGGACTTAGCCATTCTTTTAGATTATGCAGACGCACGGCATCTTTTTCTGTACAGACAAAAAAGATTGCTTTATCTGCTTTAGCTTGTAGCTCTGTATAGAGAGTATTGAGGCTCTCAATATCTTTTTTCGTAAAGTTGTGATGATCAGGGAAGTGCTTCTGACCAATAAGGGTATAGGCCTTTTCTAATTGCTGAACAAAAGGCTTTGGAGAGGCAATCCCAGATACGGCGACCACTTTGTCATTTTTGCCTATTGTGATAGGGCTGTCAGTCGTCTCTTGTCCCAAAAAGAGTAGGGGGCGTGGTGCTTGGTACTCTATAGAGGAGAAGTATAGATGTTGATAGGGATAAAGATTGAGTCCTCTTTCGTAGAGCATTTTATCAATAGGTTTGAAGCCTTTTGGCTTCTTTGTTACAATGATCATATTAGCTCGGTAGCGAGCAGAAGCTTGTTCTCTCAAATTGCCAAGAGGGAGCAAATAATCTGATGTTATTGGTCGATTAAAATCAATCAAAACGACAGAATACGAAGGCTTGACATAGCGATGTTGGAAGCCATCATCCATAATAATGACTTGAGGACGAACGTCTTCCTTCATAGAGAGCAGGTAGCGAATAGCACGTCTTCTATTGCCGTCAACGGCTAATGTAACATCGGGGTATTTAAGCTTTATTTGGCGAGGTTCATCTCCAATCTCTTCGGCTGTAGAATCAGTGTTTGCAATAATTAAGCCTTTGGTCTTGCGTTTATAACCACGAGTTACGACAGCAAGACGATAGTCTTTCTTTAGAATCTCAATGATATGTTCTACGTGAGGCGTCTTGCCTGTACCCCCAACACTGATATTCCCAACACATATAATAGGTATTGGGAATGATTCAGACTTAAAAATTCCTATGTTGAAAAAGAAATTTCTACACGCTATAAGCATTCCATATAGGAATGATAAAGGAAAGAGTAAAAAGCGTATAAAAAAATGCTTTTTCGACATAGGAAATAGAACTAAATAAGATTAATAAGCAGTCATATTGTATGGCAAGCGTGCTTGCAAACCAATATAACTTTTATGCTCTTCTATAAACTTAACAAGGCGTTTCTCTTCTTTAGACATCATACTTAGACCAATAGAAGCGACAAAGTCGTTAGATGTAAGGTTTTTTGTAAACATCTCAAAGAAATTAGATGACGTTTTAGGATAAAGTACGTTATAGTCATTCAATTCGGCAAGCTCTGCTGCTTTGCGAATGGCAACATTGATACCACCAAGTTCATCAACTAAGCCAATTTCTTTTGCTTTAGTACCCAGCCAAACACGTCCTTGACCAATCTTATCTACTTGCTCTAAGCTCATATTACGACCATTAGCTACACGAGTCAAGAATAGTTTATAGCCACGCTCTACAGTTCGTTGAATCAACACTTTCTGATCAGCAGAGAATCCTTTGATTGGCAAGCCGATATTCATATCAGCATACTTGTTTGTTTGGACAACATCAAGGTTTACACCAATCTTCTTGGCTAATTCAGAGGCATTAGGAATCAGACCAAAGATACCAATAGAACCTGTTAGCGTTGTTGGTTCTGTTACAATGTAGTCTCCAGCCGAAGCAATGTAGTAACCTCCAGAAGCAGCGTAATTCCCCATAGAGATAACCACTTTCTTGCTTTGTTTAAGCGTTTCTACTGCGTGCCATATTTGCTCTGAAAGGAAGGCACTTCCCCCCGGTGAGTTGATACGAAGCACTACCGCTTTTACATTCTTGTTTTTGGCAACTTCTTCCAATTTATCTACGAGAGCATAATCAATAACATTTTCAGGACTTGAGAAAGAAGACTTAGGCACTTCTTTAATCTCTCCTTCAGCGATGACTACAGCAACTGAGTGCTTTGCATTATTGGCAGGACTACTATCCGCAACTTTTGTCATCTGATAGAGACCAATCTCTTTTAAGTCGTTAGCATTTTTGACTTCAGCTTGCTTAGCAATAAAATCTTTGACATCAGTTTTGTAAAGTAGGGTATCTACTAAGCCTACTTCCTCAAAACGCTTAGTGTCTGCAAAAGCAATCCCTTCATCAACAAAGGCATTGAGCTTTGTAGCATCAAGATGACGACTTGTCGCAATACCATTGAGGATATGTTGCCATAAACCACCGATATAAGCTTCTATTTGCTCTCTGTTTTCAGCACTGATATGTTCTTTGATGAATGGTTCAACAGCTGCTTTGTAAGTTCCCACCTTGAAAACTTCCATCTTCACACCTATCTTCTCAAGAGTATTCTTAAAGAGGATATTGCCCGAAGCAATCCCCATTAATCCAACCGTTCCCGAAGGATTAAGAACTACTTTGTCAGCAATGCTTGATAGATAATAAGTTTTTTGAGTGTAATTATCGGCATAAGCAACGATAAATTTATCTGAAGCCTTAAAATCAATTAATGCTCGTCTTAGTTCGTCAATGGCAGGAAGTCCTGCATTTAGATACTCTATATGAAGATAGATACCTTTGATGTTTGGGTTGTTTTTAGCTTTCTTGACCGCACGAATAGCATCAATTAGAGCCACTGGCTTTGCAGTCTTATTGCCAAACTCTTCAAAAATAGAAGAGAAATCCTCTTGAACAAGTTCTTGAATGCTTGATACATCAATCTTTAGAATAGTATTAGCTTGCACGCTAACGGGTTCATTATCTCCGCCACTAACAAATGCAGAGACGATACTACCCGTAAGTACACTGAATAGGATAACGCCCAAACAGCCCATACCTACGATGACACCAAGGCAAGATGAGAAAAAGGATTTAATAAAGCTTTTCATAATGTTTTTAATCTAATTTTGTAAATGTATATGTTTCTTTCAATAGTGTTGAGTCTTTGGGTAATAGACCTCGCAAGATAAGTAATGCTTCATCTTCAGCTTGACGCATCAAACGAGCTTCTTCCTCCTCTTTATCACCTAATCCTGTCATATGGAGTATGCCGTGAATAATGACACGATGGAGTTCTTCTTCAAAACTAACCTTCATCAGTTCTGCATTAGAAGCTACCGTCTCTAAGCTAATCAACAAGTCTCCTGAGAGGCAATTATCTTCTGTATTATCAAAAGTGATGATGTCGGTATAGTAATCGTGCTGAAGAAACTCTCTATTGGCGTTGAGAATGTATTCATCAGAGCAGAAAAAGTAACAGAGTTCTCCTACTATCTTGTCATATTTTTGAGCAACTGCCTCAATCCAAGCTCTAAGAATATCTTCTCTAAGCTGGGGAATTACTACCTGTTCTTCTGAATAGAAATCTACTTCCATATATCTTAATGTGATTGTTTTTTATATTATTTATACTACAAAAATAAGATATTATTCTGTAATAAGACCTTATTTTGATATTTTCCTATGTTAAGCCAAAGAAATGATATACTTTCGACCTCTTTTCTTGGGGAAATAACACAAATCGGAACACTCGCAGACCTGTTTGTGTAAGTAGTTATTTATTAGGTAGATACAGGTTTTCTTTTTGAGGCAAAAAAATGTTCCCGAAAACTCATTTGAGTTTTCGGGAACATTTTCTTAAGTTATCGGGAAAACTTTTTTGACTTTCCCCGAAGACTTTTTCAAGACTTCCAAATGCCACAAATCAGAACACTCGCAGAGTGTTTTATCGACCTGAATTTAGCTTTGGATTTGGTCGCACCGACCGAGGGGCAAAATGCAAGAGCATTTTTGGTCTATGCAACTGACAAAGTATATACTTCTATTGGTTTAAGAAGTCATTCTCCCTAAAAGAAAGATTGTAGGGACTTTATTAATCTTTGGCATTGCTTTAGCCCAATAGGAGAGTGGCTTTGTTTGTATAAAGCTATCAGGACTTGTTAAGTTTGAAGCAATACAAAGAAGCGTTGATGGTTTGCACTGACGGATAAGGTCTTGTATGAGCTTTTCGTTGCGATAGGGCGTTTCAATGAAGATTTGTGTATGTCCCTTCAGGGCTTTGGCTTCAATCTCTTTAATGGTACGTCCCCTTTGCTCATCTTTGATAGGGAGATAACCATTGAATGTAAAGCCTTGTCCATTAAAGCCTGAAGCCATTAGGGCTAAGAGGATTGATGAAGGCCCGACAAGTGGAGCGACCGTGTACCCTTTACTTTGGGCAATAGCAACCACATCACTCCCTGGGTCTGCAACGGCAGGACAGCCAGCTTCACTAATGATACCAATACTATGCCCTTCTTTCATTGGGTCTAAGTACGATGATATTTCCTTTGGAGAGGTATGCTTGTTCAGCTCAACAAAATGCAAATCATCAATGTTGATCGCTTTATCTACGCTTTTTAGGAAGCGTCTTGCAGAGCGTAGGTTCTCTACAATAAAGTATTTGATTTGAAGGATAACATCTTTGTTGTAAGCAGGTAAGCATTGAGCAACAGGAATATCTGCCAATGGGACAGGAATGAGGTAGAGTGTGGGATTAGTATTCATATATAATCGTTTTACTTCTTGATTTCCTACAAAGGTAAGCTATTTCTTGCATAAGCTTTGTGCCAAAAGGATAGTTTCTTTCAAGCAGGGAAGCTCTTCCATAAGCTTATTTCCGATTAATTCTTTGTATTCAGTTTTTTCAAGAGCTTTGACCTCATACCATTTTCCATTGTTGGTGTTCTGTCCGATATTAGATAAATCAGCTTCTTTGACTCTGGCAACAAAGAGGTGAACAAGGTGTTTATCATTCTTTGTTTTATCCTGATAACAGTAGTTGATAAGTTGCTTCAGGGCTATTTGATAGTTGGTGTTGAAGTGCTGATCAATGATGGACTTAATCGCTTCTTTGGGGATTTGACCTTTTTCTACAATATCGCAAAATGGAGTGTCTAACTTATTGTCTTGATTCTCCTCAAGAAAAATTTTGCCTTCAGAGTAAGCAATCAAACGAACTTTAGGCGGATATTTTGCTTTTATGTAACAACAACATTTGGTCGATAAGCTAACATAAAGTAATATAATCAGCAAGATAACTACAATCAATAGTGTATAAAAGTGGGGAAGTGCCAAGGCTAAAAAAGGTGTGATGGGTACTATCCCAAAGAATGAGTTTTTACTCTTTAGGTTATGAAGGAATGAAAATCGAACTCGTTTTTTATGCATTATATCCAATGTTTATCGCTAATAAATAAAAGTCGCAGTATAGCCATCAATAAACTATACTGCGACCTTTGTATTTAGGAAACAACTAAGCCTCGGAAAAAGTTTTGAATACTAATGATTCAAGTTGCTATTCAAAGGACTATTACTACTTTGCTTCTTTGTTAGTTCCTTATATTCCTCAAGACTTTCGCTATCTCGAAGCCCAGGGCTTTGTTTCTCCAAGAAATGAATACAAGACTCATTATCAATTAGATGAGCAGGAAGTCCAAAGAGTGCAGGAGATAAGTTGATGATTGCTTTATCATTCGCTGAGTTACTCTCGTAGAATTCTTTTGTTAGATCTATTTCATTATCTTCTTCCTCTATTTCATCTCCCCAATCAGAGGGTTCATAGTATTCCTCTTTTTGGAACATAAAACCTGTTGCCAAGACTATTAAGCCAATCGTGTCTTTCTCGGTAATAAACTTTTCTTCAAAGGCTGGGAAGCTTGTGTTAATCCCTCGTATGATACGTTTCTTATTACTTTTGCTATCACTCTCAATGTTTTGGAAGCGAGAGAGAAATTCATTAGGTATAATCTGATCACGTTCTCCAGCTTTTAGCTCTACTTCTTTGCCGTATTTCTCGGAGTTGTCAAAGATGCAGTACATCAATCGTTTAGCCTTAAAGAGATCACGATTGTTCAAGAATGGAGAATAAGTCGCTTCTTCAATGGCTTGTTTCATTCTATCCTTACCCGAACCATAACCAATACTAATAAGAGCTGATTCGCCTCCTTTAAGAATATTCTTAATATCATTAAAGTCGACATTTTGTTTCATTCCTTGATTGATAATCCAAGAAATAGCCTTTACTGCTTGAATAGGAATTTTATTCAACTCTTCATCGGCTTCACTACAGGGTTGATCGGGATCTACTGCTTTTAATGTTCCCTCATTGTGAATAATAATGACAGCGTCAGTGTGCTTCATCAACTCTTTAAGTCCTGATAAAGCAACTTTGACATCTCCCTCACCTTCAGACTTATTAGGTAGGGTAACGACCCCAACTACGAGAAGACTTTCTGTTTGCTCAGGATCGTCAGTTGGTTTCTCGATTTCCTTGGCGATACGTGCAATAACTGGAGATGCTCCTGTTCCTGTACCTCCGCCTAATGTTGCTACGACAAATAGCATACGTAAGGAGTCTGCTGATAATGTCGCTCGAATTTCCTCGGTAGTCTTTGGATGTTCAGCACATTTTCGCCCGAGAGACATATCTGCTCCTGCTCCTAAACCTGAAGGCCCTAATTGAATTGTTCGTTCAGCTTTGTGTTTGTCGTATAAATCTTGCTTGTCTGTGTTGCATAATACAAATGAGACCCCATCAAAGTCTGCTTGTTGGTACATTTGCGTTACGATATTACCACCACCGCCACCAACGCCCATCACCATAATGATGGGTTCATTAGCTCTATCTCGGTATTCTGTCAGTTGATGTTGATTGTCTAAGATACTTGATTTCATTGTATTGTTATATTAGGAATTATAAATAAGATGATTAGAATACCCCTCCGAGTAGTTCCTCTGGAGATAAAATCTCCCCTTTCTCTTCTTCTTTAACAACTTCTTCTATTTTAGGACTTTCCTTTGGAGTTTCCTTTGGAGCAAGCTCTTTTTCAGTGTTTATTGGCTTTATTTCTTCTTCAACTTCTGGTTCAGTTGTAGCCTGAGCTTCTTCCTTTCCTCCAATTTTCTCGGTCTCTGTGAATATATCATCTTGTACAATTATAGTTGTAGGCTCTGCTTTTGTTGTATTAATTTTTGAGCTTTTTGCTCTCTTGTTTATAGGGAACTTAGAGAATGTCTCATCACTTGTTATTACAGTCTCTACTTCAAAGCTATAGCCATAGTCTAAGCTATGATACTTATTGGGGTTATCTACATAATTAATCAAGCTAAGAAGCGTACACAATGATGCTTGAGATGTTTCCTTTTCCCAATTGATATTATGGATGTTATCCATCGTTTTATTAATCTTCTTGGATAAATCCGTCTTAATCTCGATGTCTCTGTAATTAAACTTAATATATTTCAAGAATTCTTCAAAGCCTTGCAGATTAGCTCCTCCTCCATAGAAGATTACTTTGTTGGGTTGCTTCTTGCTGTATTCTTTCTTGATGTAAAATTTTTGGATATTAAGCAAAATGTCTTTTAGTCTAACATAGACTAACTTATTTAAGTTAGATACAGAATAAGTCTTATTGTCAAATTCAATATCCTGTTGGTTGAAAGCTGTCTCAATCGTTTTGTATTCATCAATAGCTTCAAACTCAGCATACTTTACTTTGAGCTTCTCGGCAAGCTCCTCCGAGATACTGAAATACTTTTTAATATCATTCGTAATTGTATCTCCTCCAAAAGGGAAAATAAGCATCTTGTGGAAAATACCATCTTTAGTCATAAAGACAGATGTTGAGCCAGCTCCCATATTTATATAAATATAGTCTTGCGACTCTCGTTCTTTCCAAAACTTAGCTTCTATAAGAGGATTGCTAAGGAATTGAATCTCAATGTCATTTCCTTGTAATATCGTGTCAATCTGTTCTTTAATAGTATTGATATATGCTTCCTTAACGCAGATAACTTGTTGTTTAATGCAAACTTTAGACTTGTTTAAGTCTTGAATGTTCTCTGCATATTTAGGATTCTCAAAGTCGTCGTCAATGAAATATACTGGGGTTAAGCTTCCTAATATATGTACTTTATTTTCTGTTTTCTTAGCTTCAAAGGCTTGAAATTGTTCCATACATTCTCGTTGGAGAAAGCTAAGCACTCCTTTGGTTATCTTTTGGGGAGAGTCATATTTTTCCGTGTATGTTATCTCCTTCAAGTCCATAGAGAGAGGACTAATTCCAATATATATCTTTTGTAACTTAACCTGATCACCATTAAATTGCTTTTTAACCTCGCTCTCAAAATCATTAATCAGTGATCTGAATATCTTTTTGAAAGAGGTTGTGTCGCTTAGTGTTCCGTGCCAAAAGATGCCACTACTTGGGTAGCTTTTGATACAGATAGGTACGATGCTTCCAGCATATTCGTAGGCAACCATACCCGAGATAGATGAATGCCCAAAGTTAATAACTGCATAAAGAAAACGTTTAGGCGTATTGATTGTTTTATTGAGATCTTGTGTCATAATATAACGAGTTTATTTAGTGGTTTTTGCAATTATTTGATTTTGGAAGTTGAACTTGAGGTATTCAAACTTAGCCCAAGATTTACGCTTAATAACTTCTTCTTCGAAAACTCTTAGTTTATGCAACATTTCTTGCCAATTTGTTGCATCTCCGAATATAATATCAGTGTTGCAGAATTTAGGACGTAGAATAAGCCCTAAGTTCTTATCCATATAGATATGACCGAAGTAATCTTTGAAATATGGATCTGTATCAAGGATCATCAGCAAATCATAAAGTTGATTGACAGCATATTCTTTTTTGACAAAGCCTGTTACAATAGGTGTTTTGATTGCTTGATATTGCTTTTGGAAAGGAATAATTTGTTTGTTTGGATCACTCTTTTCTTCTTCCTCCAAGCTAAACTTTGTAGAGTCTTGTTTGATAGGTTCATCTCTTTCTCTAACGACGTAATAAGCTTTCCCTTTCGTTGGTTGTACAAGGAAAAAAGGAGTTTTTAGAGTTACATCAACGCATATTTTTTCAGTCATTTTATAGACTTCAACCGTTTGGAAAAGTCCTTTTCTTCTCAGGTACTTTTCTACGTCCCCTGCCAGAATGCTTTTCATTGGTCGTTTGAGTACATTAAACTTTTTGACCATATTCTTTACTTGCTCATTATTCACGAGCATAGGGCTGTCTTTGTCATTAAGCTGAACTTCTATCGTGGTGCAAATTTCATCGTTCTGATCTTTATCTTTACTCTCTTCTTTGAGTAAGAGATACAGGATTGGTAAAGCTGTTAGAACGATTAGCGTTAGAGATAGAAATAATATCTTTTTTTCAGATAGTACAAACTTCATTGCAATACGTGTTTATTGTTCTTGAAGAATCTTTTTCAAATCATTAACAAGTAGGGAGATATTGCCTGCTCCGAGGGTAAGAACAATGGTATTGTCTAGATCTGTTCTTTTTTGGAAGAGAGGTAAAACTTCTTCTCTACTTAAGATAGTCGTAGGGCAAGCCTTAACGTTTTGAGCGATAAGCTCAGAGCTAACACCTTCTATCGGTTCTTCCCTTGCTGGATAGATGTCTAGAAGAATAAGCTCGTCAAGAGCTGAAAGGCTTCGTCCAAACTCTTGGTGAAAGTCTTGTGTGCGAGAATAAAGATGGGGTTGGAAAATCCCAATAATACGACGATTAGGATATAGATAGCGAACAGAGCTAATCGCTGCGTCAAGCTCAATAGGGTGGTGGGCATAGTCATCTATAAGTAGGGTCTTCCCCTCTTTGATAGGTCTGTCAAAACGACGATGAACACCATCAAAGCTTTTTAGCCCTTCTTTTAGTTCTTCTATGCTAACGCCATTAAGGTAAGCTATAGCTAAAGCTGATACAGCATTGGCAACGTTAATAAGCAAAGGGACTCCAAGTTCAAAGACTTCACTATGTTGTTGTTTGTCCTCTAGGGTGGTATAGTGCCAACGAAAAAATAAGCGAGCGTCTTTCAGTTCAACATCAGAGGCATAAAAGTCTGCTTCTTCTGTACCCGAGTAGCTGTATTGCTGACAGCCTTCCTGTAGTCGTGGCTTAATGCTTACATCTTTGTGAATTAGTAAAGTTCCCTGTGGCTTGATCAAAGAAGTAAAATGCTCAAAACTTTTGTAATAAGCTTCTTCTGTCCCATATATGTCTAAGTGGTCAGGATCGGAAGACGTAATGATAGCCATTCGTGGGCTAAGCCTATGAAAAGAGCGGTCAAACTCATCAGCTTCAATGACAAAAAGCTTGCTATCTTGATTTAGAAGTAGATTGCTGTGGTAATTGTTGGAGATACCACCAAGGAAGGCATTACAGCCAACAGAACTACTATATAGGAGATGTGCCAATAGGCTTGATGTTGTTGTTTTGCCGTGTGTACCCGCCACACAGAGTCCTTGTTTCTCCCGAGTGATTAAGCCAAGGACTTCAGAGCGTTTAAGGATTTTATTCCCTTGCTCTTGAAAATAGATAAGTTCACCAAACGTTTTTGGAACGGCTGGAGTATAAATGACCAAGGTGTCTTGTCTTTGGCATTCTTCAGGGATTAATGCCACATCATCGCTATAATGAATGTCAGTGCCTTCTTGTTCTAATTGCTTGGTTAGAGGGCTTTCTGTTAGGTCATAGCCTGCTACAAACGAACCGATAGACTTGAAGTAACGAGCTATAGCACTCATTCCGATACCACCTATTCCTATAAAGTAAACATTATCCACGGGAGTCTTATTTTTAGTTTTTTTTATAAAAGTATTGACTACAAATATAGGCATAAAAATATAATTTTTGTGTGCGTTTTTTGAAGGAGATGTGAAAAATTTTATGTGCAAAAAAGGGATAGCAAAAATTAATTTTGCTATCCCTTTTATTTTCGGTGGTCCCACTTGGGCTTGAACCAAGGACTCCCTGATTATGAGTCAGGTGCTCTAACCAACTGAGCTATAGGACCTGAATTAAACTATTTGGTATTAGAAACACTATGTTGCTAAAAACAAGTGTCTATCCCAAGTCTGAATTCGACTGCAAAGATATACAAAAGCTTCTTATTTTGCAAATAATTAAAGAAGAAAGTTTTTGTTTTTTTTCTGAAGAATATACATCAAATAAAAAAGGTACTTACTATTAGTAAGCACCTTTTCCTAAGTTGCGGGGGCAGGACTCGAACCTACGACCTTTGGGTTATGAGCCCAACGAGCTACCACTGCTCCACCCCGCGATTTGTTTCTGAGTACAAAGATAAGGCAAATATTTTAATTAGACAAACTATTGAAGCCCTTGCTTATCTAAGTTTACACCAATCTTTAGTGATGTTTTGCTTTAATCTGTTTGTTATCAGATTATTGTGCCTTTGAATATATTTTGGAGAAATTTTATTGATTATTGCTCGGTTTGTGTATCCTGTCTTTATAAAATTGCTTAATGTAGGCAATGGCTACCTCAATGAGGGTATCCTTGTCTGCTTGCACGTCTCCTTTTTTTAGTTTGACTTGTAGATTAGGCTCGATGCCTGCTTCAATGTTACGTCCTTGTAAGTCGAATGTTTGCGTTGAGGAATAACGAACATACCAACCATTAGGTAACTCGCTTGACATTGGCAGACCTCCTCCGCCTCCTGTTTTATTTCCGAGAATTAGAACCTGTGGTAAACCTTTCATCTTTAAGACAAAGTCATTAGCTGCACTATAAACTCCTCTATCCGTAAGAATGACGACGGGACGTTGCCAAACACCATATTTGCCTTTTTTAGCGTAGATTTTTATTTTTTCGGAGAAGTTATTATGCCCTTTCCCTGTTTTGTAACGTGTATAGCCTACAGGTCTATCTTTGGGGGTAAAGGTTGATGATAGCTTATCACTATTACTAAGGCTTCCCCCTCCATTATTTCTGATGTCTATGATTAAGGCTCTACATTTAGATAGGCGAGAGAGACTTGCCAAGATGTTTGCTTGACTGAGTGAAGTGTTGAAGCTTGAGCAACGAATATAAGCAATGCTATCCTGACTGTGATTGTTGTAGTCTATTTGTTTGTAGCGTAAGCTTCCAGCTATTTTATAGTTATCCCCCAAATACTTATCAACTAATTTACTTTGGTAATATAGGTCTGTGTCATCTTTCCATTTGTCAAAATAAGCATAGTCAAAGGGGGCTACGATATTGACGTGTCCATCGTTAAGTTCGCCTAAGAGTTTAGACATAACGATAAATAGTGAGTCCTCGGACATCTTTTCATTCACCAGTGGGCGATATTTGTCGTACATATCTTGCCACGAGCTGTCTGCAGGAAGCTTCATATCCAAAAAAGCGTAATGCTCGTCAATGATACGCCAAAGGGCATTGTAGTTCTCTATAGGAGATCTGTCAAATTTATCTTTCTTTAGACAAGAACTAAATCCTCCCACGATAAGGGCAATGAGGCAAAGTGATAGTAGGGGGGCTTTTACTTTTAGAAACATAGACTTTCTGGGTTTTTTATGACACTTTCTCTTTTGCTAAGGGGTAGTATATAGTGTGTTGTTCCTATAAAAAAGCTATGATTAAGGTAAGTCCGTTGTCTATCGTTGTAGCTTAAATTATTGATGTTACACCGATAGCTAAGGGCTAAGGTTAGACTATTAAGAATCGGTAGGTCAAGGCTCACACGAAGTTGTTCCACAAATTGATCTTTCAAGGAAACAAATGTTAAGTGTTTATTTAGATTGAAATCTTTTCCATAGCCTTGATAATAACTCTCTCCATAGTCCATTATGTGACGAACGCCTATTAAATCTGTGGTACTGCTTAGGCGAATGAGCATAGGGCATAAACGCCAAGGCAAGCGATAGGCATAATGTAAGCGTGCCGTTAGTGAGGCAGAGGCATCTATATTGATAGGATTATTGCCGTTTCTCGTATTGTAGAGTATTGCAAGATCTGTTTTTATACCTAATCCGAGGTGTATTTGTCCAAAGGGCTTCTTCATCAGGCGATACATCAAGCTTTGATCTTTGCGAAAGGCAAGTAAATACATTGTACCATTACCTGCAGGGTTTTGGCTCTGAGCAAAGTCTATACTATAGGATGATTGTTTCAGAAATTTTGGGTTTGTAGAGAAACTGAATGGGATTTTGAGTAATTTACCTAATCCTCTTTCTGCTATTTTCATCCTTGGGAGACGAGCAAAGGCATAATGCTCACTCATAAAAGAGATGTTACTACCATTGTAGCTCAGAGGGGAGAGATATTCATCTTTGATATCCAATGCTCCAAGCCCCCCGTACAAACTTGTCATCTCTAATGGGTACTTGTGTTTCGTGCTGTCAAGTCGGAAGGGCTTGTCTTGGGCTTGAATCTGATCAAGCCCTAAGAGTAGGACAAAGCATAAAGAGAGGCTATACTTGACTATTCTCAAAGTCTTCATTCTTAAATAGTTCATCGTCTTGCTTTGTTTGACTATCCTCATTCGAGGGTTCTTCCTGTTCTTCTTGCTGAGGAGCTTCCTTGAGAGGTTCAAGCTCTTTGAGCAAGCCAAGAGGGTAGTTGGCTAATCTGCGACCTTTAGCTCGTATGCTCTTAATGGTTGCAAACTCCTCGCAGTCAATCTCCGTATGCTTATCACTATTGTCTTCTTCTCCTTCTTTAGAGATTAGTAGGCGTGGATAGTAAGTATCCGTCAAGAGTAAGAGCTTGTTTTTAGGGTTGTCTCCGATCAACATCTCTACTTTCTGTTCTTCCTCTACAGAGAAGCGTTTGATGTATGGATAGCCTTGCTCATCGTCCCAATAGATAGCTGTCCATATTTTATTAGTATCAAGCTTTTCTAATCGTAGGATTTTACCATCAAAGTGATTGCTGTCGCTAAAGTCTGTCGTATAGCATTGCATATTGTCTAAAATGACTAATAGGCGATCTTTGGCAAAGAACTCTCCAAGATAAAGCCCTTGTCCGTTGTAGTTGAGACGCTTGATGTCTTTGTCAAACCAAACTTCTCTCCCTCCAAGGGTAGAAATCCCTTTGCTAATCATCTTAACGTTGTTGATTTTCCCTTTCGTCAGAAGATAGCCAACAGTCCCTCTTCCTTTAATCGGTACTTCGCTAAAGTCTTTCTCAAAGGAGAATAGGCGTTGCCTTTTGTTGAGCATCTTCAGGCTGATGTTGATCGTTTCAGCCTCTCCGTTGCCATTGACGGTCATATACAGCACCTTAGATTTCTTCGCTCCACGAGTTAGGTCATAGATACGCTCACGCACTAAGCTTTTTACTTGAAAACGCTTGATGTAGTTCGCTCCGCTCCCTCCGTCCAGGTAAACAACATTGTAGGTCGTTCTGTCATCTCCTTTGATATATCGTGCAATGTGAATAACTTCTTCATTGCCATAGAAACGTTTGTCTTCCACCTTGAATACTTGATACTTACCCGAGCGGAAGAAGATAATAATGTCATCTATAGAAGAGCAGTTGCAGACAAACTCTGCATCTTTGAGTCCTGTCCCAACGAAACCTTCTGAGCGATTGATGTAAAGCTTGTTGTCAAGTTCGGCTACCTTATTAACTTCAATGGTTTCAAAGTTGCTAATCTTCGTTAGACGTGGGTGCTTAGCTCCATAACGCTCTATCAAATGCTCATACCATTTAATAGTATAGGCATTGAGATGTTTTAGGTCGTGCTTGATTTTCTTGATGTCTTTTTCAAGGGCAAGCATTTGGGCTTCGTGCTTAGGAAGGTTGAAGCGTAGAATGCGAGCCATTCTGATTTCAAGCAAGCGTTTCAAGTCCTCTGTCTTGATTGGACGAATGAATTGCTTAGCAAAAGGCTCAAGTCGCCCAGCAATATGCTCGAGGGCTGTCTTTTCGCTTTCTGCCTCTTCAAAGGCTTTATCTTTATAAATACGTTCTTCAATAAAGATACGCTCTAAGGAAGCTAAGAGATAGCGTTCTTCCAAGCTTGATAGACGAAGCTGTAAGTCTTTGTTGAATAGAGCTTTTGTCCTATCAACGCTGTATTTCAGGACATTGCTAACGCTCGTAAACAAAGGCTTTTGATCATAGATGACACAGCAGTTTGGGGAAATGCTTATCTCACAATCTGTAAAAGCGTAAAGAGCATCAATAGCTTTGTCCGAAGACACCCCTGTAGGTAGTGTAATGCGAATATCTGTGCTGGCTGCCGTCATATCATCAATACGCTTGATACGTATCTTGCCCTTATCTACCGCCTTGAGGATATTCTCAATCAAAGCCGTTGTGGTGCGTCCTGCAGGAAGCTCAGAGATAGAGAGTGTTTTGCTATCAATTTTGTCAATTTTAGCACGGCTCTTGATGTTGCCGCCTCTTTGTCCGTCATTGTAGCGAGAAACATCTATATAGCCACCTGTTGGGAAGTCTGGATAAAGCTGAAAATCTTCCCCCTTGAGGTAGGCACAAGCTGATTGACATAGCTCAACAAAGTTGTGTGAAAGAATTTTAGACGAAAGTCCAACGGCAATACCCTCAGCCCCCTGAGCTAAGAGTATAGGAAATCTAATAGGTAAGGCAACAGGCTCTTCAAGTGTGCCGTCATAGGTCTTTTTCCATTCTGTGATTTGGTCACCAAAGACAGCCTCTAAGGCAAAGGCGGATAGTTTTGCTTCGATGTAACGTCCAGCCGCAGCATCATCTCCTGTAAGGATATTCCCCCAGTTTCCTTGAGTGTCGATCAAGAAACCTTTCTGTCCAAGCTGTACAAGGGCATCGTTGATCGAGGCATCACCGTGAGGGTGGTATTTCATTGTAGTCCCAGCGATGTTTTGAACCTTGATCAGCTTGCCGTTATCCATAACCTTCATATTATGTAAGATACGGCGTTGAACAGGTTTTAGTCCATCATCAATATGAGGGACAGCACGCTCCAAAATCACATAGGAAGCATACCCCAAGAACCAAGTGCGGTACATCTGGGTTAGGTGTCCAAGGTCTGGGCGAACTTGCTTGACGGGGTCAAGCTGTTCTTGCTTGTTTATAGCTTCATTATTGATGTTTTCCTCTTCAATGATTTCCTTATCCATATTTCTGTATTCTACCTCTTTTTAACCAGTACAGCTGTCTTTATTTTGATATAAATATCTATGATATTTTACAAAGATAATAAAACCTTGTTTACTATAGCTTAGACTTCTGAGTTTGTTCGGGAACGGACTGTAGTTTTTAGCGGAACGAACTTGAGTTTGTTCCCAAACAAATTCTAAGTGCCACCCCGATGGTTCTCGAGTGCCAAGCCTATGGTACATAAGTGCCATCACGATGGCACTTATGCAATCAAAATACTTGTTGAGAAACTTGTAAAAAGGGGGAGTCTGGCTTTTGGAAAAGAATTTTTTTTCAAATGCTTAACCTTCATTTGATTGACTTATTGCAGTGTTGCTTGGTTTTAAATTATTTAAATATAGTGTTTTTAAATTAATGTTATTTGCTTCATATTGTTTTTTTTTTACTTTTACAAGTGAGAGGTATGTTTTGTTTTCAAATGTTACAAGGCTTAAATCCTCTTTGAAGATGTACAGTCTAAGGCTCTGTACATATTGTTGGAAAATATAAAATATAATACCATGAAAATACACAACACAATAAGAGGGAGGTACTGTGCCCCAGAAGTCGTTATACTTCAATTAGGGGTATCACTCAGTTTTTTATCACAAAGTTTCTCAAGTTCAGGGGAGTTTGATCCTATTGAAGATGGCGGAGAGTTTGGAATTGATGAATATGGTTATCCCATTTAATGAATAAAAATACAATAAATATGAAACAGATATTTATATGGGCGACAGCTCTATTGATGATTTTAGCACTATTTTCCTGTGACAAAAGAAGTCAAGGTTTAGATTTAAGCCCATCAGAAAAAGAAGAGAGCGGGGGGGGATTAGCTTCTCTCAAGAAGAGCCTTTATACCGCAAGTAGTGAGGTGCTTAGCTATGATGTTGAGCAAAATAAAGAGGAAGACAAAGAAGGACTTCGTGCCAGTGTGCTTAATGTTGGCTACAAGAAGCCCGATCTTGATGTGAGCAAAGCCGAATTTGTTAATCATGATATTAAGGCTTATTGGTCTATAATGGGAGAGGGGGTCTCAACCTCAGGGACGGTCAGTAATTTCCTTGATGAAAAACCTAATATAGCTTATGTGCCAACGGAAAACAGCCTTGCGTTGTACAAAGAGGGGAATAAACGCAAGCTCAGAATGTATTGTCAAGTCGATGAGGATTTTAATGTTCAGAATAAGTTTGCTGTGCTTGCTCTTGACGGGGAACTTAGAGATGGACGTTATCTTGACTTCAAGGGGGCAACGGCTCCCAATAAGAACTTAGTTGGTATGAAACTTGGAGATAAGGTTGAGGGGTATCATCTGCCTATTATGACGGATGTTATACCTTTTAAGAGTGTCTTTATAGAACAAAACCTTGTTCACTATAAAGCTCGAGGTGTCCTAATCGGTATTAGTGTTATAAATAGTATGTGTAAAGCTATTGATGTTAAAAGAATTGTTTTTGAGAAGAATAATGCCCTTTGGTTTGAAGGTTCTTTTGATATGCAGACAGCTGAAAATGGTACAAATATTTTAGCTAAGAGTAGTGAAGGGCTTAGTTCTCGATATAAGGCAATGTTTGTTGGTTCAAGAGGTTATGAAGCAATTACCTATCCTGTTTATAATGGGGCATCTCCTGCTTATAAATTAGATCCAGCTCTTGGTCAGACCGTTGAGTCTGGGGTGAAAGAGGCTGCTCCCGTCTTTTATATTTGGGCTTATCCAAGGGATATTCAGAAGAAACTAAAATTTAAGGTTGTTTACACGACTTATGGGAAGTCTGAAGAGAAAGAATGTAAATATGCGGTAGAGCTCCTGCAAGAAGGGCTTAAAGAGGGGCATGCTTATCGTTTACCGATAGTATTAGATGAAGATGATATTGCTGAAGAGTCTGTTTCCTTAGGGTTTACGACACCTCTTGATTTTGTAGCTGAACAGCCAGCGATAAATAAAGCTGGAACAGGTTTTGTTTTCCATCATAATATTCCTGAAAGTGATGTGGTCGCAAATCTTAAAGGTACAGGTGTTGGCTATTATACCTTTGATGAAGCAGTAAACTTGTTTTCTAAACCATTTTTGGCAAACTACTATTTGCCAACTGAAGAGCAGTGGCTCTCCATTGTGTCTAAAAATCCTAAGGTTCGTTTTAGTCCAGGACAAGAAGAACTGTCAAGTGTTACCGAACCTGCTCGTGTCGGCGAATCTACTGTGCAGGATTATACATCTGACTATATTACGGTATTAGAATGTGGGAAGTATGTAACTTATGCTATTCGCTTCAAAAATAGTCCTCAATGGAAATCTGCTTGGCGTTATTCTATGATAGGCACATTTGATGATAGAAGGATGCTTGTTCAGTGTGTGCCTTTGAGTGGACAAACAGGTATCACATTAAATGGTATTAAGGATCCAGAGTTCTTTACATCTCAAGCTTGCACTATTCGTGTTTTTCCTTGTTATGGTTATCAAAAAAGCGATACGGCTATACGCATTGATGGTTACGGAGCTTATGGGTTTTATTGGTCAGCAACGTCTTCTTCATGGGCGGATGCCAGAATGTTACGTTTCCTTAATACTTATGCTCTTATAAATACGTTTTACCCTAGCAGATATCTGTCTGTACGTCCTTTCCGGCGTCCGTAAGTAATTTTATAAATTTAACTATAGAATGACAAGAAGTCTCGCCCTGTGCCTTGAGAGGTGGAGGGCGAGATTTCTCAAATGATATAGCCTCTTGCTTTGTAAATTATTTTCGTATCTTTGTGAAGTATTATGTCTTTCTATTTTTGGAGAGATTGATATTAAAGTATAATTAATATATATAAAATGGATAAAGTAAGTTACGCTCTTGGATTGAGCATTGGACAGAACTTTCTGTCATCAGGATTTGGTAAGGTTAATGGCGAAGATTTCTTAGCAGGAATGAATGCTGTGATGAATGAAGAAAAGCCAGAAATGACTTTTGACGAAGCAAAGGCTGTCATCAATGAGTATTTTGCAGAGGTGCAAGCAAAAGCTACAAAACTAAATAAAGAAGCTGGCGAAGAGTATCTTAAGATTAATGGTCATAAAGAAGGTGTTGTAACGCTTGAGAGCGGTTTGCAGTACGAAGTTATCAAGATGGGAGATGGGGCTAAGCCTACAGTTGATGATACTGTTCGTTGTCATTATCACGGAACTCTTGTTAATGGTGTTGTCTTTGATAGTTCTATGGATAGAGGCGAGCCTGCAGAGTTCCCATTGAAGGGCGTAATTAAGGGTTGGACAGAAGTGCTTCAGCTGATGCCTGTTGGTTCTAAGTGGAAAGTAAGCCTTCCATCAGATTTAGCTTATGGCGATCGTGGTGCAGGACAGCACATTCAACCTGGTAGTGCACTTGTATTCATTATTGAATTATTAGATATTGTCTAATAGTTTTAGAGCTATTTGTTATATGACAAAGAAGTTTTTTGCCTCAAGAGCTTTGGCAGTATTTTCTGTTTCGGCAATGCTGTTGGGCTCTTGTGGTACAAAGAAAGGAAGCACAAGCGATCTCGTTTGGTCAAAGCGAGACAGCGTTGCTTATGCTTTTGGTAAGCTTAATGGAGATGGCTTCCGTAAGAGCCTGAAGCAGTTGCCAGATGATTCCTTGAATAGAAAGCAGATCTTTGAAGGTTTCCGTATGGCTTTCTTTGAACAAGGGGGAGATTCTTTGAGCTTAGATGAGGCAAAGTCTATCGTAATGAACTATGTCAAGGATCTTGAAACGAAGAAGAAAGAAGCTCATAGACTCCTAAACGATTCTGCTCTGATTAAGAATAAGGCTCGTCAAGGCGTTAAGGAAACGGAGAGTGGCTTGCAATATCGTGTCATTCGTCCTGCAAAAGGCGTGCGTCCAACGGTTCAAGATACCGTTGTGGTTCATTACAAAGGGCGTACTGTGGAGGGGAAAGAGTTTGACAATTCTTATAAACGCAATCACCCTGCAGTCTTTCCTGTTTTGAATGTTATCCCCGGTTGGACAGAGGGACTTTGTCTGATGAATAAAGGGGCTAAGTATGAGTTCTATATTCCAGCCAAGCTTGCCTATGGCACTCGTGGAGCAGGTCAGGACATCAAGCCTAATTCTACTCTGATTTTTGAGGTTGAGCTATTAGATGTGAAGCCTTATCAAGAAAAGGAGAATGACAAGATTATTGTCTTGAAAGGTAAGGGGAAGCAAAAGCTTAATCTTAGCAAAAAGAAGTAAATTAAGAGATAATACAAATTACAATAAATAAATATAATTTTATGAAGAAAATTTTCGTAGGAGTTGCTACATTAGCACTCACATTGGGTTCTTTCTCTTGTGGTAACAAGGTGGCAGAACTAAAGACTCAAGATGACAGCATTAGCTACGCTATTGGTATCTTGCAAAGTCAAAACCTTGCAAGAAATCTTGAGCAAAGTCAGAATGAAGAGTTTGAAGAGCTTAGAATCAGTAACGAAGAGTTCTTGAAAGGCTTCAACGAAGGTCTTAAAGACCCTAAGAAGTATAGCTACTATGCTGGTGGTATCACAGCAGCGGGTATGGCTCCAAAACTAAAGAAAGATGAGCTTAATCCAGAAATGATCCGTTCTGCTTTTAATGCTGTCTTGGCTAAAGACTCTGCAAATATCCAGATGACAGATAGTCTTGCTCGTGAGCTTATGCAAGCTTTCCAAACAAAGATGCAGGAGAAAGCTCGCTTGGAAGCTGAAGCTAAAGTAAAAGCGGAGAAGGAAAAAGGAGCTGAGTTCGTAGAAGAATTCAAAAAAGAAGAAGGTGTCCTAACAACTGAAAGTGGTCTTGCTTATAAAGTACTTACTGCAGGAACAGGAGAGATGCCTAAGAAAGAAGACAAGGTTAAGGTTAACTACAAGGGGACTTTCATTGATGGAAAGGAATTTGATGCTAATGATGGCGTTGAGTTTGGTCTTAGTCAAGTAATCCCAGGTTGGACAGAAATGCTTCAACTAATGAAAGTTGGAGAAAAAGTTAAGGTTGTGATTCCATCAGATCTTGCTTATGGCAACCGTGGTAACTATAATATCCCTGGAGGTAGTACGCTTGTTTTCGAAGTAGAACTTGTTGCTATCGTTAAGTAAGTTCTTGAAATAGTTCGAACTATTGTAAGATTATTGTGAATAAGAAAGGGAAGCTGTCTTTGGAGTATTTTTTAGCTCCTTGTTACAGCTTCCCTTTTGTTTATGTTATGAAGTCTATCCACCGCTTTTTAGCTTTGTTTTTAGTCTCTTTAGTTGCCTTTTTAGCTACTATAGGTCTTGGTTTTGCTCAAAACAACTATTACCATCTGCCTGATAAATTAAGTCCAGATGCCGATGTTAGTATTTTGATTGCTTCACCAAGCTCTAACGCTGTCTATACGGTCTATGGACACGCAGGACTAAGGGTCAAGGACAAGCAAAGCAGTGTAGATATTACCTTTAACTATGGTATTTTTGATTTCACTGATGATTTCCTCGTTAAGTTCATTAGCGGACAGACTGACTATTTAGTTGTACCGATTGTTTCATCGTATTACATTAAGGAATATCTCGATCGTGGTAGCCAAATAACAGAAGTAAACCTTAATCTTAATGAAAGAGCTAAGGCTTATTTATGGTCTTATCTTGTCAATAATATTGACCCCAAAAACCGTGTTTACCGCTATAACTTCTTTTATGACAACTGTTCGATTCGCTTGTTGAATGTTGTGAAAAAAGCTGTTAGTGAAGGCTCTGTTTCTGGGACTTTTTTGGACAATAATCTTGAACTTGATACGCTTGCATTGTCTAAACAGTTAGCTTGTGGAACTTGGCGGGAGGAAATCAATAAATTGGAAGCGCCACTGCCGTGGCTTGTCTTAGGTACAGATTTGGCTCTTGGCTCTCAAACGGACAAACATTGTACTTATGAGGAACTTTGTTTCCTGCCTAAGTATTTGCCCATCGTTTTGCAGTATTATTCTATTAGGAGTGTGGGGGCTGATGAGTATGAGCTTTTTCAACCTTTGGTTTCTTCCATCAAAACAATTGGTATATCAGCTATGCCGAAGGATAATATCTTTGCTCAGGCTCTTAGTCCATCTATCCTTTTTTTGATTTTATTCCTGATTATCGTTTATAAAGTTCAAGGATTTATTTTTAAGAAAAAGACTATTGCTAAAGGTTATGATATAGTCCTTTTTGCTTTAACTGGGGTCGCTGGTTTGATTTTATGCTATCTGTCTTTTCTCTCAGAACACCCTCATACTTTCCCAAATTATAATATTTGGGTGATGAATCCACTAAATTTATTGATTGCAGTGCCTTTTTTGTCAATTAAAGGTTTGAATAATTGGGCATATCGCTATCATTTTGCTAACTTTGTAAGTCAAGTGGCATTCTTGCTTGTGGCGTACTTTTTGCCACAGCATTTTAATACTGCTATTTATTACATATCGCTTGCTTTAGCAATACTATCATTAGCTCGTATTATAGAGCAACAAAAGAAAAAAGAAGATGTGCTTAGTTCGTAGAATTGGGCAGAAAAATTAAAGAATGGAGCAACGTTATATCCGCTTATTGCTAACATCGCTTGTTACGATGCTGACAATGCAATCAAATTCACGAGTTGTGGCACAAGATTTGCCAAAACTCGTCGTTTGCATATCTGTGGATCAACTGCGAGGCGAGTTGCTCAATGGACTCAAACCAATGATGAGTGAAGAGGGCTTCCGTCGCTTACTTGCTGGTGGATTATACTTTCCGTCAGTAGATTTCCCTCTTGTCAAGAATAATGCAGTAGCAAGTACAGCATCTATTCATACAGGTCTTTTGCCCTCAGGACACGGTGTCATTGCTAATCAGTGCTATAGCCGTCAGAAAAAAACTTGGACAAATCTATTTGTTGATAAGCATTATAATGGAGTTTATTCAAGGAGTCAAGTTTCTCCCAAAGCAATTAGAGTTGCAACTCTTGGAGATAGACTGAAGCTTGCATCTAAAAATAGCTCACTCGTCTATAGTATTGCTCCTTCAATGGGGGTGGCAATGGTTTCGGCTGGTGTCCTTGCAGATGGAGCTTTTTGGCTTGATGATATATTTGGGTCTTGGGCTACGACAAACTATTACCCTCATATGCCTTCTTTCCTTAGCTCTTATAATAATTCGTCTCAAAGTATCAATAGACGATTAGTCTTGGGGCAAATTTCGTGGAAACCTTTAAGAGCATATCAAAAGAATAAAACCGCTTATTCTTCTTGGGCTAAGAAGTTTAATTATAGCTATGATTCTAAGAAGATTGAAGCTTATAAGCATTCTGCCAAGATCAATGAAGAGCTAACAGACTTAGCTATAAAGTTTGTCAAGAATGCTGGCTATCAAAATCGTAAAAGCCCATCTTTACTTAGTTTAAGTTATACACTATACCCAAATACCGAAGAGGAGACCTCGGCCGAAGATCTTGATATGTATCTTCGTCTTGATCAAGACCTGAAGCGTTTGTTTGCTTCTCTAAATAAAGAAGTTGGTTTAGAGGATTGTTTGCTTGTGCTATCTGGGACTGGTTATGTTCGTCAGCCAAGCTTTCAGAAAACAAAAGCTTATCGTTATATTGATACAGATCAAGCAAAAGCCTTGGTCAATATGTACCTATCAGCTGTCTATGGCGTGGGGCAGTGGGTTGAAGAGTTTGCTAATGGAGAGCTTTTCTTAAATAAAAAGCTTATTGCCAAAAGTCAAAAACCATATTCTGAAATTACTCGTGCTACAGCTCGCATACTACAGGAGGTTGAAGGGGTTTCATCAGCTTATAGCTGTGATGATTTACTCTATAATGCGACAAGTCAAGAGGCTAAACGCTTGAAGAATAGTATTGATCCTAAGCATTTAGCAGATGTTTATTGCTTGCCCTTAGCTAATTGGCATATGCTCCCAATGAGAGAGAATCCTAATGTTCAGCCTCAGACTACAGGGATTCAATCTCCATTGATTATTTATAGAGCTGGACATAAGTTTGTAAAAGAAGATTTTGTCGTTCAAGACGTTCGAGATATTGTTAAAGTTGTTTGTCAAATCTTAAGGATTCGTCCTCCAAATTAAGATAGTTATTTACGTAAAACAAAGAGTAATTATATAGAACAAGAAAATAAAAAGAATAAAATATAATGGGATTTTTAGACATACTATCCAAGTTATTTGGAAATAAATCACAACGAGACCTAAAAGAAATAATGCCTTGGGTCGAAAAAGTTAAGGAAAAAGGGGGCGAGATCTCTGCTCTAAGCAATGATGAACTAAGAGCATTAACTCAATCGCTCAAGCAACAAATTCAAGATCACGTTGCTGAGGATCGTAAAGAAGTTGCCGAACTTAAAGCCTCTGTGAAGGGGAAGTCTCTTGATGAAAAAGATGAGATTTGGGCAAAGATTGATAAGTTGGAAACAGCTATTATGGATAAGATGGAGGTGGTACTTGATGAGATCCACCCTATTGCTTTTGCTATTGTTAAAGATACAGCTCGTCGTTTCTCTGAAAATCCTGAAATTCGTGTAAAAGCTTCTGAACAAGATCGTGAGTTTGCTGCTCAAGGGCGTGATTTTGTTACTATTGATGGAGATACTGCTATTTATCAGAACCATTGGACAGCAGGTGGTAACGATATGCAATGGGATATGGTACATTACGACGTTCAGTTGATTGGTGGTACTGTGCTTCATAAAGGAAAGATCGCTGAGATGGCAACAGGGGAAGGTAAAACTTTGGTTGCGACTTTGCCTGTATTCTTGAATGCTCTTACAGGAAACGGAGTACACGTTGTAACGGTGAATGATTACCTCTCTAAGCGTGATAGTGAATGGATGGGACCTTTATATATGTTCCACGGTTTGACTGTTGACTGTATTGATAAGCATCAACCTAATACGCAAGCACGTCGTGATGCCTATAATGCAGATATTACTTTCGGTACAAACAATGAGTTTGGTTTTGATTATCTGCGTGATAATATGGCGACAAGTCCTGAAGACTTGGTGCAACGTAGACATAACTATGCTATTGTCGATGAGGTTGACTCTGTATTGATTGATGATGCTCGTACGCCTTTGATTATCTCAGGACCTGTAGATAAAGGCGATGATCAAATGTTTGAAAACTTCTTGACTCAAGTTGAGCACGTTGTTTCTGCTCAAAAGAAACTAACTCAGCAACTGCTTGTTGAAGCTAAGCGTAAGATTGCTTCAGAGAATAAAGAAGAACAAGAAGAAGGTTTTTTATTGCTTTTCCGCTCATTTAAGGGATTGCCTAAGAATAAAGCTCTGATTAAATATCTTAGTGAACCAGGGATTAAAACAGGTCTTCTTAAAACGGAAGAGTTCTATCTCCAAGATAATATGCGTCAAATGCATATTGCTACTGACGAACTTTATTTCGTTATTGACGAGAAGCATAATAGTATTGAGCTAACGGATAAGGGGATTGATTTGCTTACTAAGGGAACTGATGATGAGCATTTCTTTGTACTCCCCGATATTGCGAGTGATCTTGCCGAATTAGATAATCAAGGTCTATCTCAAGAGGAGAAAGTTGAGAAAAAGGAAGCTATGCTCGCTGATTACTCAATTAAGAGTGAGCGTGTACATACAGTCAATCAGCTCTTGAAGGCTTATGCTCTTTTTGAAAAAGATGATCAGTACGTTGTGATGGACAACAAGGTAATGATTGTTGATGAGCAGACAGGTCGTATTATGGATGGTCGTCGCTATTCTGATGGCTTGCACCAAGCTATTGAAGCTAAAGAGCGAGTAAAGGTTGAGGCGGCAACGCAGACATTTGCTACAATTACCTTGCAAAACTATTTCCGTATGTATCACAAACTTTCGGGTATGACGGGTACAGCAGAAACAGAGGCAGGAGAGCTTTGGGATATTTACAAGCTTGATGTTGTTGTTATTCCAACAAACCGCCCGATTGCTCGTAATGATATGAATGATCGTATCTACAAGACAATGCGTGAAAAGTATAACGCTGTAATTGAAGAAATTGTTACTCTTGTAGAAAATGGTCGTCCAGTACTTGTTGGTACAACTTCTGTAGAAATTTCAGAGTTGTTGAGTAAGATGTTACGCCTCCGTGGTATTGAGCATAATGTCCTTAATGCTAAGCTTCACCAAAAAGAGGCTGAAATTGTAGCTCAAGCAGGTAAAGCAGGTGTTGTAACGATTGCAACGAATATGGCTGGGCGTGGTACAGATATTAAGCTTAGCCAAGAAGTCAAAGAGGCTGGAGGTCTTGCTATTATTGGTACTGAACGTCACGAGTCTCGTCGTGTAGATAGACAGCTTCGTGGTCGTGCTGGTCGTCAAGGAGATCCAGGTAGCTCGGTATTCTTTGTTTCTCTTGAAGATCACTTGATGCGTCTTTTTGCTTCGGATAGAATTGCTCGTTTGATGGATAGCTTTGGCTTGGAAGAAGGAGAAGTCTTGGAGCATAAAATGCTTAATAATGCTGTAGAGAAAGCTCAGAAAAAGGTTGAAGAAAATAACTTTGGTATTCGTAAGCGTTTGCTTGAATATGATGATGTGATGAACTCACAACGTGAGGTTATCTATAGTCGTCGTAAGCACGCCTTGATGGGAGAACGTATTGAGATGGACGTGATGAATATGCTTTATGATGCTATTACTGCTGTCGTAGAGCGTAATCTTGAAGTCTTTGATTTCCCAAGCTTCTCTGATGACTTGATGAGTATTTTTGCTATCGAGAATCCTGTTGAAGAGGATAACTTCCGTCAGAATAAGAAAGAATTTATCATTGATACAGTTTATGATGAAGTGATGAAGACTTTTGAGCATCGTACCAATAGTATTGCTCAAAAAGCAAGCCCAGTCCTAAAGAATATCTATGATCAAGCTAAGGGTATGGAGGGCTTTGATGAAGCTGAACCTCTGATTCAAGTTCCTCTTACAGATGGTAAGGGCGTTTATCAAGTAACTTGTAAGCTTAAGGAAGCTACTGAAACAGAAGGTCGTTCAATCATTAATGATTTTGAGAAAATTATTCTCTTGCATATGATTGATGAAGCGTGGAAAGAACATTTGCGTGAAATGGACGAATTGCGTAACTCTGTTCAGAATGCAAGCTATGAAAATAAGGATCCATTGCTTATCTATAAGTTGGAGTCTTATACGCTTTTCCGCAATATGCTTGATAAGATGAATCGCAAAACAGCGTCTATCTTGATGCGCATTCGTATCTTTGAGGGAGAGCAACAAGCTGAGCAAGCTCAAGCACCTGTTCAGGAAGCTCAGCCTGAACCAAAGAGAAGTAAAAACTATACAGAGAGTCGTGCCTATAACGATCCTTCAGAGCCGAAGAAAGCTCAACCTGCTAAGGCTGAAATGAAGATTGGTCGTAATGAGCCTTGTCCTTGTGGTAGTGGAAAGAAATTTAAGCAGTGCCACGGGCGTGGAATTTAAGTTAGAAAATTAAAATGATAAAGGGGAAATTATCTCAATGTGATGGGATAGTTTCCCCTTTGGATTATAAAGTTAAATGTATTTTTAAGGATTAAATAGATTAAAATGAAAAAAGTATTACTTAGTTTAAGTATTTTAGCTACGAGTTTGTTTGTAGCTAATGCCCAAGAAGTGAAAAGGAGTGAATTTGAAAAGCTTCAAAAGAAAACAGAGCTTTTAGAGCAGACTGTCAAGAAGCAAGGTCATCTCAAAATAGGGGGATACCTTCAAGCAGAAACCGAGTTTGGTGAGGAATTCAGTCACCTTGAAGTTGGTAATATTCACGCTAAGAGTAAAAACTCTATTGGTTTACGTCGTGGATATTTCAAAGCAAATTATACCAATAACCTTGTTAAGGCTCTTATGATCCTAAACATTACAGAACGAGGTGTTGGCGTTGTGGAATCTTATTTCCAGTTGTCAGCTCCTTGGAAAGGCTGGTCTAATAGTTCTTTAAAGGCTGGTTTGTTTATCCGTCCTTTTGGTTATGAATTGCCATATTCTTCTTCATTAAGAGAGTCTCCAGAGCGTTCAATGGTGATTCGTACTCTTTTTGCAGAGGATAGTGATGTTGGTGCAATGCTAACTTTACAGGCGGATAAAGAGTCTTCTTGGTCTTGCTTTAGACTTCAGACTGCGGTCATTGCTGGTAATGGTATTGGTCGAGAAACGGATAGTCGAAAGGATGTGATTAATCATTTGACTTTCAACAAGCAATTAACGTCTTCATTCCATTTAGGTTTAGGAGTTTCGCATTACTATGGTTTCCGCAAGCTTGGTAGCAATCAAGTTTATACTATGGATAATGGAGCTTTCAAGGCTGAAACAACAACGGATGAGTATAAACTCCGTCAATACTTAGGTTTTGAGGCTCAAGCAAAGCTAAGAACATCGCTTGGTCTTACGCAACTAAGAGGGGAATATATCTTTGGTTCGCAACCTGCTGTAAAGGGGGATAGTAGAAGTCCGCTTGAGGCACCAAAGGCAGAACCAACATACCTCCGTAATTGTAGTGGTGCTTATTTGATGCTTGTTCAAGACCTTGGTAAGTTGCCTTTATCTGCTGTGTTTAAGTATGATTTTTATGATCCAAATACGAAGGTTTCAGGTAATGATATTGATGCTTCTAAAAACTTAGGAGAGGCTGATATTATGCATTCAGCTTATGGTCTTGGCTTGCTTTGGCATATTAATAAGGCCTTACGCTTTCAAGCTTACTACCAAATCAATAAGAATGAAACAAGTTCTAACCTTTCAGGTTTTGAACAAGATCGTCCAGATGATATACTAACATTCCGTCTGCAGTATAAATTTTAGACATTCGTATATTCAAGAAGATCGGCTATGCCTTTAGGGTATAGCCGATTTTTTTATTGTTTCTCTAATTTTTTTGTATATAAGCTGATTTTTTTTGAGGGAAAGTTCCCTTTTTGTTATTTGGGCTACATTAGGATTAATGATATTTGAAAATATTGTAGGTGTTGGTTTGTGGTTTTTATTATTATTCTTTTATGTTCTCTTATTTTGTGTTTATGTAGAGGGGTTTTTACTGGATTTATAATGGTTTGATTCTGTTTTTATGAGTAAATATTAAATAAATTCATCAGATTTGGGGTGATTAGTTGTTTCTTTTCAATAATAAGTCTATATTTGCTGTAGGACCTCAGTCCTTTATTTAGAGAAAGTAAGAAAAGTAACAAAGTTTATATTTCTCAAAGGATATGGATATTATTACAGAAGTAAAAGAGCGTCGCTCACAAGAATGGCGAGCTGGTTTGCGAAAAGGTAAAAAGAATAAAGAACGTATAGCGTTGGGAGTTAACTCAATGCCTATACGTTCTTTTAATTTGGACATAGCTTCCTTGTATATTGAAGACAAATTAGGCTTCTCCGAAGAAGATGCTCTGCGTGAAGCTCAGAGATGTTTGGATTGTCCTTCTCCAGGTTGTGTAATGTCTTGTCCAGCTAATATACAAATACCATCATTTATTAAGAATATTGAGCGTGGTAATTTGGAAGAGGCTTGGCAGGTCTTACGTGGTTCAAGTACTCTATCTGCTATTTGTTCTCGTGTTTGTGCTCAGTATAAGCAGTGTGAAGGGGGCTGTACTTATAAACTCAATCTCAAACAGAAGGCTGTCTCTATCGGAGCTTTAGAGCGTTATGTTGCAAATTATGAAGCTCATCATCGTTCTGAGCTTCATAGTTTGGCTCAACCGATGCCGAGTAATGGTAAAGCTATTGCGATAATCGGTTCTGGTCCTGCAGGTTTGGCTGCCGCTCACGACTTGGCTTTGTTGGGCTATAGAGTTGATGTTTATGAATCAAAGAGTTTCTTAGGAGGTGTGCTTCGCTCGGGGATACCTCGTTTCCGTCTTCCAGCCGAAGTTATTGATGATGAGATTAATCGCTTGAAGTATTATGGCGTAAATTTCTTTGTGAATAAGATGGTTGGGCGAGATGTTAGTTTGGAGGCTTTGCAAAAAGAGCATAATTATAAAGCTTTTTTTATTGCTACAGGAGCAGGGGTATTCCGTCAAATGGGGATTGAAGGAGAAGATCTTGAAGGTGTAATGCTTGCAGGTGATTATCTATATCAAACGAACTTGGCAGAACCTACTAAAGCAAAGGATCTTTTGACGCACCTTGAGGTCAAACGAGTTGCGGTTATTGGAGGAGGTAATACGGCAATGGATGTTGTACGTACTGCTATTCGTCTTGGAGCAGAAGATGCTATGCTTATTTATCGTCGTTCGCAAGAGGATATGCCTGCCAATATAAAAGAGATTGAAGAAGCTCTTCAAGAGGGAGCAAAGTTCCTAACACTATATAACCCTGTACGTTTCTGTGCAAATGAGCACGGTCGTTTGGAATCCATTGATATTGAGCGAATGGAGCTTGGAGAAGCTGATGAGTCTGGACGACGAAAGCCTATTCCTACAGGAGATATTAAGAATATCTCTGTTGATTTGGCAGTTGTGAGTGTTGGTGTTTCTCCAAATCCATTAGTTGCAGAGCAACTCCCAAATTTAAAGCTTGGAAGATCTGGTAATATTGTCGTAGATGATAGTCAGGCAACGACTATACCGATGTTTTACTCTGGAGGAGATGTTGCTCGTGGTGGAGCTACTGTTGTTCACGCAATGAGGGATGGTCGCAAAGCTGCTCAATCTATTCATCAAGCTCTTGAGTTGTCATAAATAAAAGAATATTAATCATAATTGTTAAGTAAAATATAGCTTGAAATAGGTTGATATCTATATAAAAGAGCATAGTATGGCCATATCTTAGAAAATTCTTGGTGATAATGTTTGTATTTCCAAGATTTATTGTATCTTTGGAAATAGATAGATGTGAAAAATTTGATAAAGTAAATCAATATTTCAATAAAGGAACTAATTTTTTAACTAATTAAAATATAGAATTATGCATAAGAAAGATTTTGTTGCAGCTGTAGCTGCTAAGTCAGGATTAACTAAGGTTGATGCACAAAAAGCTGTTGAAGCTTTTTCTGAAGTATTAAAAGAGCAATTGGTTGCTGGAGAACGTGTTGTCCTTTTAGGATTGGGTACTTTCTCTGTTGTAGACAAGCCAGAGCGTACAGGTATCAATCCTCGTACTAAGGAGAAGATTACTATTAAGGCTCGTAAGGCGGTTAAGTTCAAAGCAAGTTCTGGTTTGGTTTAATCTTGACTTACTAATAAGATATTTAATGGAGAGGGAGTATTTTTACTCCCTCTTTATTTTTGCTCTTTTGTCTTTTCTTAATATGTTGTTTGACTTAGAAATACTCTATATATTTGTATAGGAGACAAAGTCTTTGATAAATTTTATTAGAAGAAAAAGATGTTAAAATATAAGTTTTTGGATATGAAGAAAATTATTTTTGGATTAATGCTTTGCCTTAGTTTAGGGACAGCAATTGCACAAAAGGTTGTTTGTGTAGCAAATCCTTGTAGAAGTCTTTCATTACCTGATGAAAAGGCTGATTGGTTTAGGGAAGCCAAGTTTGGAATGTTCCTGCATTGGGGCTTGTACTCTATGCTTGAAGGCTCGTATAATGGGCGAACACTGCCTGACACAACGCTTCGCCACGGTAAAAGTTGGTACGCTGAGTGGATACAGCCTCGTCTTGAGGTGCCAATGTCGGAGTATAAAGCCTTAGCGAAGTCCTTCAATCCTATTCAATATAATGCTGAGGCTTGGGTGCGTGAAGCTAAGAATGCAGGTATGCGTTATATTGTATTAACTTCAAAGCATCACGATGGCTTTGCTCTTTGGGATTCAAAGGTCTCTGATTTTGATGTAATGAATACGCCTTATCATAGTGATGTAATTGATCAGCTTGTTAAGGCGTGTAAGAAATACGATATGAAGTATGGCTTTTATTATTCGCATTGGCAAGATTGGACTTATAAGGGCGGAGCTTTACCTCATTGGAAGCCGAAAGTAGCGGATAAGGACTTTGAGAAGTATTGGCAAGAGAAGGCATTGCCACAAGTAAAAGAGCTTCTTGTAAAGTATAACCCTGACTTACTTTGGTTTGATACGTGGAATGAAGAAACTCATATCACAGAGAAACGCCGTGATGAACTGATTGCTCTTATCCGAACTTATAGTGATAAGTGCCTCATCAACGGACGTATTTGCTTTACTAACCCAGGGGAGAATATTGACTTTTTAGAGATGTTTGACAATGATTACCCAGAGGAGATTATCAGCAAGCCTTGGCAAACGCCTGCAACGATGCAACATTCTTGGGGCTATCACGCAAAGGATTATAATTGGAAGTCTGCAGATGAAATGCTTCGTTATTTAGTTAATAATACATCTAAAGGGGGGAACTATTTGTTAAATATAGGACCAAAAGCTGATGGTACGTTCCCAAAGCCTGCAGTTCGTCGTCTGCGTGAAATGGGAGCTTGGTTACTTGCTAATGGAGAGGCAGTCTATGGAGCAAAGCCTCTTGATATTAAATCTCTTGATGGTGTTTATCTCACTCAAAAAGTAATTAATGGAAAACACTATGCTTATGTCTTTTTGACTAAGCCTATAAAAACAATAAACTTGGTGTTGCCAACGACATTAAAGGCTTCTGTTCTTGAGACAGGACGTCCCATTGAGTTTGAGAAGACTAAAGTTATGGAGGCCGAAAGGGGAGGATCTTGTTTTCTTACAAGCAAAGATGGTGTAAGTCTTGAAATACCTGAGGATATTTTTACAAATAGTTCTATTCAGGTCATAAAAGTAGAATTGAAATAAAATTAATACATATTATGAATAAAACAAAGTTACAATTACTAATTACTTCGCTGATATGCTTGCTACTGGCAAGCTGTGAGAAGTCTTTTATCTCGGATAAAGACTACGCTCAGCAAGTGGAGGCTGACTACCAAGCTAAGGTAAAACAATTACCCAAGGGAGAGCTTTTCAATGCTCTTGATACGCTTGAGATGACGGATTATGAGCGTGAGGCTATGAAGTTCCTCTATGCTTATATGCCTATGGCGGATATTACAGACCAGAGTACGGAGTTTTATCTTAGAAACTTACGTACCTCGGAGGAGGCTAAGGCTGAAATGCCTTGGGGAGAAGATGTGCCAGAGCTGTTTTATCGCCACTTTGTCTTGCCTATTCGTGTGAACAATGAGCATTTGGATAGTGCAAGAATGGTTTTCTATTCAGAGTTGAAAGACCGAGTAAAGGATCTTTCAATGAAGGACGCTGTTTTAGAAGTAAACCATTGGTGTCACGAGAAAGCGATCTATACGCCTTCGGACGCACGTACTTCTTCGCCTCTTGCTACGGTAAAGACTGCCTACGGACGTTGTGGCGAAGAATCTACTCTGCTTGTCGCAGCTTTGCGATCGGTGGGCATTCCTGCACGACAAGTTTATACGCCTCGTTGGGCTCATACGGACGACAACCACGCTTGGGTAGAAGCTTGGGCTGATGGTAAATGGTATTTCTTAGGAGCTTGTGAACCTGAACCAGTACTTGATCTTGCTTGGTTTAACGCTCCAGCAAGTCGTGGAATGCTGATGCATACTAAGGTTTTTGGACGTTATAATGGCAAAGAAGAGGTGATGTCTCAAACGCCTACTTATACGGAGATTAATGTGATTGAGAACTATGCCCCAACGGCGACAGCAAAGGTACGTGTGCTTGACGAAGCTGGTAAGCCTGTTGTGGGAGCATTGGTTGAGTTTAAGCTATACAATTATGCCGAGTTCTATAGTATTGCAAGGAAGATAACTGATAATGATGGTTTCTGTTCGCTGACTGCAGGGCGAGGCGACGTCTTAGCTTGGGCTTCTAAAGATGGAAAGTTTGGTTTTCATAAGCTGTCTTTTGCTAAAGATAAGGAGCTAAGCATTACGCTTGATAAGGACGATAACTCTACTTTTGACCTTGAATTAGATGTTGTGCCTCCAAGCGAATCGGCAAATATGCCCGAAGTAAGCAAGGAAGCACGTGAAGAAAATAATCGCCGTCTTGCAGAGGAGGATTCTATCCGTAACGCTTACGTTTCTACTTTTGTAACGGAGGATAAGGCAAAGCAAGAAGCTTTTGAAATAATAAAGGAGTGCTGTAAGATTACGCACAATTTATCTTCTGGAGGCAAGAGTGTGTGGAAAGAAGAATCTGTAAATGAGCAAGATTACGCAGAATCTATTTCAAAGCTCTCAAATATCTTAATTGCTTCAAGGGGGAATTATAAGGCAGTCAAAGAGTTTATCCTACAAAGTACGGAAAAAGGATTTCTTGGCTTTGGTTTATCAACCTTAGAAGATCTTACAGATAAAGACCTTCGAGATTTTAATTCCGACATTCTTGTAAATCAAGAACTCTATACGCAAATGGTTGTAGGAGGTTATAACCACCCAAGTTTGGCGAAGAACCGAATTTATAGAGAAGAGCTAACAGCTTATAAAAAGTTTTTTAGTGAAAATATAGATAAGCAAACTTGTAAAGAGTTAAGTGATCCTAATAAACTTATTAAGTTCTGCTTAGATAGCTTGACGCTTAACGACTCAATCAACGGAAGGGGGATTTACATTTCGCCTGAAGGTGTGTGGAAAGCAAGGCTAACAGATAAGCCTTCTCGTAAAATCTTCTTCGTTGCTGTAGCTCGTTCTGTAGGACTTCCTGCTTGGCTTGACCCAATGACGAATAAAGCTCAGTACTATTTTGATGGAGAGGTTAAGAATGTAAACTTTGAGAGTGGACTGTCAAGTCAGCCTGCAAAAGGTCAAGTTAAGGCAACTTTCACGCCAACAGCTATTAATGACAACCCAAAGTATTACAATCACTTTACGATTTCTAAACTTGAGAATGGTCGTTTACAATTAATGAACTTTGACTACGGCACGACGACTTGGGAGAGCTTGCTCAAGAAGGGAGCAGAGTTGCCTGTTGGACACTACGTTTTGACGACAGGAACTCGTTTGGCAAGCGGAGCAGTGCTAACGAAGCTCTCTACTTTCAAAGTAGAAGAAGCTAAGCAAACGACGACTAAACTTGTGATGCGTGAGAGCAAAGACAAGGTTCAAGTGATTGGTTCGTTTAATGCCGAAAGTCTCTTTACAGACTTAGGTAGTACTTGCGACTTGGCTGATGGCAGTTGTCGTCGTAGTATCTTGTCGGCTTGTGGTCGTGGCTATTACGTGATTGGTATTTTGGATACGAAGCAAGAGCCAACCAACCACGCTCTTAGGGATATTGCTCTTCTGAAGGCTGATCTTGAGAAGTGGGGCAGAAAGATGGTAATGCTTTTCCCTAATGAAGAGGAGGCTAAGAAGTTTGACTCTAAGGCTTATGGCGATTTGCCGAATACTATTATTTATGGTATTGACAGCAATGGCATAGAGGAGCAAATTCGTCAAAATATGAAGCTCAAGCACAAAGAGCTTCTGCCTATTTTCATTATTGCTGATACTTTTAATCGTGTAGTCTTTGTTTCGCAAGGTTATACTATTGGTCTTGGCGAACAGATTAAGACAACGGTTGCAGGCTTGTAAGCTGTTGTATAAGAGATTTCTTTATACCTCTAAATTGATAAATAGGGTGTGCCACAATGGCACACCCTATTTGTGTTTGCTTTGCTGGGAGCGGTGCGTTTCGATAAACTCAACGACCGAGTGGCACAAACTCTTTTATCCTTGCATAGTAGTATTGAATATCAAAATGCGGGAGCATTTTGTCCCTCACCGGTAGAGCTTTGCACGGGGATTTTGAATAGGTTCTATTCGGTCGTTGAGTTTATCGAAACGTACCGCTATGCACTAAATACAGCTATTACTGCTTCATTTTGACGCTTCGACAGGCTCAGCGACCGAAAACTTAATGACAGAGTTCTCACTAAATGTTAATTATGCAAAGCTCTACACCGAGAGGCGTTCCGATTTGTGTTATTTGGAAGAGTTGGAAAAGTGTTTGGGGAAAGTCAGAAAAGTTTTCGGGAAAACTTTTAGAAATGACTGGGAAAACTCAGATGAGTTTTCCCAGTCATTTTTTGACCTTAAAATGAGGGTTTGTATCTCTTTGATAACAAGAGTGTTGGGTGAACCTGTCTGCGGGGGTTCTGATTTGTGATATTTTTACGATAAAGAATGATGAAGAGCGTATTCATAATTAAGAGGATTCTTTTGTGTCCTATGATGTGTTTGCCTGACTAATAGTTTGTGATAATGCCCCTTTTTTAGTAATTTTGAAGAAACGAATAAAATATAAATTATTATGAGTGAAGAAATAATGGGTTACGACGATTTAGAAGCAGTAGCTTTTATTCGTAATCATATCCCTCAAGAGCTAAAAGACACTTGCTCTGACGATGATATTATCTATATTGTTGATCTAACTTACGAGTTCTATGAGAGCCGTGGTATCATTAGCGAAGATGAGGGCGATGATGATGCTATCTTGGAGTTTGACGAAGAAGAATTGTTGGAGTTCGTAGTCAAGAATGCTTTGCGTGATAAGGTTGGTAAGTTCGACAAAGAGCAAATCCGCTTTATTATTCAAGCTGATATGGCGTATTGTGAAAGCTTAGGCGTATTTGAAGATTAAGATTTAATGGCAAAAAATAAATTAGCTAAGTTTGCTGATATGGAGGGTTATCCTCACGTTTTTCAGTATCCTTGGGCTAAAATTTCTCAAGAGTCTTTCCCTCTGAAGGGGCATTGGGCAAAGGATTTCTTCCGTAATGATAAGCCTATTGTCTTGGAGCTTGGTTGTGGTAAAGGCGAATATACTGTTGGATTGGGGGAGCGTTTCCCTGATAAAAACTTTATCGGAATAGACATCAAGGGGGCGAGAATGTGGACAGGAGCGACAGAGAGCCTTGAAAAGGGAATGAAGAATGTTGCTTTCTTGCGTACAGAAATCGAACTTTTGGAGCATTTCTTTGCTGAAGGCGAGGTTGATGAGATTTGGATTACTTTCCCTGACCCTCAGATGAAGAAGGGTAATAAGCGTTTGACTTCATCTCGCTTCTTGACACGTTACCTAAAAGTTTTAGCTCCTCAGGGACGCATACACCTCAAGACGGACAGCCCTTTCTTGTACACTTATACGAAGGCTTTGCTTGAGCTGAATAAACAAGCGATACATATTGATACGGCAGACCTTTATGCAAGTGAGGGCTTGGTTACAGATATTTTAGATATTAAGACATTCTATGAGCGTCAGTGGCTTAGCCGTGGCTTAACCATTAAATATCTGCAGTTTACGCCTGCCGAACCGCAAGAAGGTTGGCAAGAGCCTGACATCGAGATAGAGCCTGATAGCTATCGTAGCTTTGGGCGTAATCGACGAACAGCTTTGGATAAATAAACAGAGGATAAAGAGATGACACAAACTAAGATATATCCCAGCTTAGTCCTTGAGGCTCTCTCAATGGTGCGTTGCCCTGCGACAGGGAAGAACCTTGTAGAGGCTGAAATGGTCGAAGATGATATGCGTATTGATGGTCTGAAGCTTAGCTTTTCGCTTATTTTCGACAAGGCAAATGCTCCTTTTATCAAGTCTATTGTTAAGGCTTCTGAACAAGCTATCTATAGACACGTTGGAGAAGATGTAGAGCTAACGATCAAGACCAAAGAACCTGATTTACGCCCCGAAAGAGAGGAGAAAGTCTTGCCAAAGGTTAAGAATGTGTTGGCTGTTTTTTCTGGAAAAGGTGGAGTAGGGAAGAGTACAATCGCTGCTAACCTTGCCGTAGCTCTAGCTCGCTTGGGACATAAGGTTGGTTTGCTTGATGCGGATATCTTTGGTCCTTCAGTGCCTAAAATGTTTGGTTGTGAAGATGCACGCCCTATCTTGGAAGAGGTTGAAGGGCGAGAGCTTATCAAACCCGAAGAGCATTATGGCGTGAAAATGCTCTCTATTGGCTTCTTTGTCAATGTAGAGAACCCAATCCTTTGGCGTGGAAGTATGGCGAGTAATGCTCTCAAACAGCTTATTACAGAAGCTAATTGGGGCGAACTTGACTATCTGATCCTTGATATGCCCCCAGGGACGAGTGATATTCACTTGACTCTGGTGCAGACCTTAGGGATTACAGGAGCGATTGTCGTAACGACACCACAAGATGTAGCTCTTGCTGATGCAATCAAGGGAATAGCAATGTTTAGAGAAGAGCAAGTAAATGTCCCCGTCCTTGGTTTAGTGGAGAATATGGCTTGGTTTACGCCTGAAGAATTACCCAATAATCGTTATTATTTATTTGGTAAAGAGGGCGGAAAACGCTTAGCCCAAGAGCAAGGTATTCCATTTTTAGGACAAATCCCTATTGTGCAAAGTATTTGTGAGCAAGGGGATATGGGCAGTCCTATCGCTACAAAAGAAGATAGCTTAGTCGCTAATCAGTTCCTTTTGTTAGCTGATGAAGTTCATCGAGGAGTTGAACTCCGAAATGAAAAATTAGCTCCAACCGAAAAAGTGGAGCTAACGAAGTAAAAAGCGATTAAGCTTTTAGATATAATACAATTATAATAAAGGATAGAGGAATGGTCTGTCGCAGTACTTATTCTTGGAATTAAGTGCTGAGGAACGTCCGGGCAACGCAGAGTGCCATACTTCCTAACGGGAAGGTGGGTGTAAGCTCACAGTAGCGTAACAGAGAATAACAGCCTCCTTAAAGTCTTTCGTGAGGGAAACTATATGGAGGTGATGGTGAAAAGGTGGGGTAAGAGCCTACCGGACATTGCAGTGATGCCGTGTGCCGTACGCCTTATGGGTTGCAAGATCATGTAAACCGACGCTAACGAGGGTTACTCGCCCAATGTCGGAGGGTAGATTGCTGGAGCTATGGTGTGAGCCATAGTCGAGATAAATGACAGACACCAAAGATTTATTTTATAGGTCTTTAGGTACAGAACCCGGCTTATAGTTCCTCTATCCTTATTTATTTTTAGACTTATGACAAAGATTCAGGCAAAAGAACAATCACTATTACGTAGAGTACGTTTAGCTTTCTTGCGTATCAGTCGTTTTTTTAAGACTGATATTTGGTGTATGAAAGACGAAGAATTTTCGCCTTTGCTTCGTCCTCTTGTCCGTTTTGTCAGAATCATTACTTTGTCTCTGAAGTCTCTTATTCGTGATGACCTCTTTAGCCAAGCCGCTGCCTTAACTTTTACGACTATTCTATCGATTGTGCCTGTCCTTGCAGTCCTTGTTGGGATTGCCAAAGGTTTTGGTTTTCAAAAGATACTACACGATGCCTTAGTGAATATCTTGCCAGCTCAAGAAATACAGCTCAATCAAGCTTTTGCTTATGTTGAAAACTATTTAGGGCAAATCAAAGGTGGACTATTTGTTGGTATTGGTTTGCTTTTTTTATTCTATACGGTACTCATTCTTATTTTGTCTATTGAAGATACTTTTAATGGTATTTGGCAAGCACCTCACCCTCGTTCGTGGACTCGTCGTTTGATTGATTATTTAGCTCTATTTATGCTACTGCCTGTTGTCTTAGTAAGCTTGAGCGGACTGACAATCTTGATGAAGACGCTTGGTAATGCTCTCGGAGGAGATGTCTTGATTTTCTCTCCACTTCTGAAGGCAACACTTAATTCTATTCCCTTTATAGCCTACGTAACGCTCTTTGTTGGCTTGTATATGTTCTTGCCAAATGTTAAGGTGCGTTTTATGCCTGCTTTTATTGCAGGGCTTTTTGCGGGGGTTTCTTTTCAAATCTTTCAAACGATTTATATCTCTGGGCTTATTTGGATTACACGTTATAATGCTGTTTATGGTAGCTTTGCTGCCGTACCTCTTTTGATGCTTTGGCTACAGTTCTCGTGGATTATTGTGCTTCTTGGGGCTCAACTTGCCTATTATATTCAGCATTATCACAACTATATCTTTGAGGAAGCCAGCGAAGATATTTCTAAGCGTTACTTAGATTTTGTTACCATTCTTATTGTGAGTAAAATTGCTCAACGATTCGGACAAGTTGGTGTCGAGCCTTATTCTATTGAGAGTCTTTCTGATGAATGTGGCACTCCGCTCCGTTTGACCTCTTCTCTTATCAAGCAACTATGCAAGGCAGGGGTGCTGGTAGAGGTTTATAATAGCCGTGATATAAGGCTTAGTTACTATCAACCAGCAGTAGATACTGAACGCTTGACGGTTGATTTCTTGATGACTAGGCTTGATAAACTTGGCGAAGAGAATTTTAGAATTGATATAACAGATGAATATGCTTCTTGCTGGCATACGATGAATGCTTGGCGAAATAGAAAATATGGAGCAACTGTCTTGTTGAAAGACATTAAATAGACTTAAGATAGAAGATGAGCAAAGATTATAAAGCTTTGAGACAGCACTCTATAATGCTAAAATTAAATGACAGGGAGCTAAAAGCCTTGCAAGAGCATTGCCTAAGGTATGGCATTGAAAATCGTTCACGTTGGATTAGAGAGCTGATGATGGAGCAAATAATATTTTGTGCCGAACAAGATAGTCCTTTGCTCTTTTCGGAGGAAGAAATGCGATAAAACCTTCGCTTTATGCAATATATCAAGCCTTATTCCGATGAGTATTTTATGCTCAAAGCTCTTGAAGAAGCTCGTATTGCTTACGAGGAGGGCGAAGTCCCCATTGGAGCTGTTGTCGTTTGTCAAGATACTATTGTTGCTCGTGGGCATAATCAAGTAGAGCAACTCAAAGACCCAACGGCACACGCCGAAGTCTTAGCTATAACCTCAGCTTGTAATACTCTTGGAACGAAGTACCTCAATCAATGTCGCCTTTATGTGAGTGTCGAGCCTTGTACAATGTGTGCTGGGGCTATTCGTTGGAGTAGGATTTCTGAAGTTGTCTATGGGGCAAGTGAACCAAAGTTTGGTTTCTCTGTCTTTAATGAGAAGATTTTGCCTAAGTCTTGTAAAGTCAAAGCTCATATCCTAAGCGATGAGGCTCAAGAGCTAATGAAGTCTTTCTTCTCTTCCAAGCGATAGATAGGTCGGAAAGTCAATAACAAAAGAGGGAATATCAAAATAGATATTCCCTCTTTTGTTATGTCTGGAGTAAAGTCTTCACCTTCTCTTCAGGCAAGAAGCTTATAGCTTACCTGTCAGTACTTGCCAAAGTTTTTCTTTAGGAATAGGAGCGGTTAGCTCTATTAACTCTTTCTTGACAGGATGGAGGAAAGATAGCTTTTGTGAAAGTAAGCTAATGCCTCCGTCAGGATTACTTCGCTTCGCTCCATATTTAAGGTCGCCTTTAATTGGACAGTCAATATAAGAAAGTTGACAACGAATCTGATGATGTCGTCCCGTATGCAAGTCTATCTCAAGTAAAGAATAACGATCCCCCTCCTTTAATGTACGATAGCTTAGAGAGGCTCTTTTAGACTTTCGTCCCTCTTGCTCTCGCTCATAGGCATAAGACTTGTTTTGTCTTTCGTTGCGAACGAGGAAATGCTCCAAGTCTTGTTCTTTTGGTTTGGGACAGCCTTCTACGATTGCCCAATAGCTTTTGTGGATTTCTCCTTTTTGGAGCATTGCATTCATTCGGCTAAGAGCTTTACTTGTCTTGGCAAAGATAACTAAGCCTCCTACAGGTCTATCCAAACGATTAACTAAGCCGAGGAAGACATTCCCCGGCTTGTTATATTTTTCTTTGAGCCATCGTTTAAGGCTTTCGACCATTGGCTCATCGCCTGTCTTATCGCCTTGAACAATCTCGCCCACACGTTTGCTAACGATTAGCAGATGGTTGTCTTCATAGACAACGATAGGTGCTTTCATTACATATTCATTCCACCACAAACGTGGATTGTTTGTCCTGTAA